>Ga0209454_1000076_pt1 | contig 69038 bp, 35 predicted proteins | sample WorMetHERISLAND1_2_FD_187400 | JGI IMG/M metagenome (GOLD analysis project Ga0209454, IMG submission 187400) | Marine gutless worms symbiont microbial communities from Max Planck institute for Marine Microbiology, Germany - Olavius geniculatus... | ecosystem: Host-associated > Annelida >... | reverse complement strand
TGTCCGAGACTACCTGGCTGCGCTATGCGCCCGATGGGGTCAACGGCGAGAGTGCCGGCCTGGATTTTTGCGCCTGGGATCAGACGGCCGGTGCCGCCTCCACGACCGGAAGCCCCAGTGTGGGGGACACGACCCCGGGCGGCGGCACCACGGCATACTCCGCCGGCACTGGGGCCGTGGCCCTGACGGTGACCGAAATCAATGACGGGCCCACGGTGGCGCTGTCCAACACCACCACCTCCATCAGTGAGGCGGCCGACACGACCAGCCGCATCCAGGTGGCCGATATCACCGTCACCGACGATGCGCCGGGCACCAACGTGCTGTCGCTATCCGGGGCCGACGCCGGTCTGTTCGAAATCGAATCCGGCGTGCTGTACCTTAAAGCCGGGACGGTGCTGGACTACGAAACCAACGCTCAGCTGGATGTGACCGTGCAGGTCAACGACACCACGCTTGCACCGGACCCCAACCATACGGCCGCTTTGAGCATCACGGTCGCCGATGACAACGAGGCGCCGACGGTGGCGCTGTTCAACACCACCACCAGCATCAGCGAGGCGGCCGACACCGCCACCCGCACCCAGGTGGCTGACATCACGGTGATTGACGACGCCCTGGGCTCCGAGGTGCTGTCGCTTTCCGGGGCCGACGCCGGCCTGTTCGAAATCGATTCGGGCGTGCTTTACCTCAAGGCCGGCGTTGTGCTGGATCAGGCAACCAATCCTCAGCTGGATGTCACCGTGCAGGTCAATGATGCCAGCCTTTTACCGGACCCCAACCACACCGCTGCGCTGAGCATCACGGTCAGCGATGCCAACGATCCGCCCACCGTGGCCCTGTCCAACACCACCATCAGCATCAGCGAGACGGCCGACACGACCACCCGCACCAAAGTGGCCGACATCACCGTCACCGATGACGCCCTGGGCACGAACGTGCTGTCGCTTTCCGGGGCCGATGCCGGCCTGTTCGAGATCGATTCGGGCGTGCTGTACCTCAAAGCCGGTACGCTGCTGGATTTTGAAACCAACGCTCAGCTGGATGTGAGCGTGCAGGTCGACGACGCCGCACTTGTTCCGGACCCCAACGACACGGCCGCTTTGAATATCACGGTCACCGATGCCAACGATCCGCCCACGCTGACCCTGTCCAACACCACCATCAGCATCAGCGAAGGGGCCGACACCACCACGCGCACCAAAGTAGCCGACATCACCGTCACCGATGATGCCCAGGGCACCAACGTGCTGTCGCTTTCCGGGGCCGATGCCGGCCTGTTCGAAATCGAATCGGGCGTGCTGTACCTCAAGGCCGGTGTTGTGCTGGATCAGGCAACCAATCCCCAGCTGGATGTGACGGCGCAGGTCAACGACGCCACACTGGTGCCGGATCCCAACCACACGGCCAACCTGAGCATCACGGTAAACACTGTCACCGGCACGAACAATCCGCCGACGGTGGCGCTGTCCAACACGACCACCAGCATCAGTGAAGCAGCCGACACCGCCACCCGCACCCGGGTGGCCGACATTACCGTTACCGATGATGCGCTGGGCACCAACGTGCTGTCGCTTTCCGGGGCCGACGCCGCCCTGTTCGAGATCGACTCCGGGGTGTTGTACCTGAAGGCCGGTGCCAACCTGGACCATGAAACCAACGGGCAGCTGGATGTGACCGTGCAGGTCAATGACGCCAGCCTGGCACCGGACCCCAACGACACGGCCGCGCTGAGCATCACGGTCAGCGATGCCAACGATGCGCCCGGCGTGACACTGTCCAACACCACCACCAGCATCAGCGAGGCGGCCGACACGACCACCCGCACCAAAGTGGCCGACATCACCGTCACCGATGACGCCCTGGGCACGAACGTGCTATCGCTTTCCGGGGCCGATGCCGGCCTGTTTGAAATCGATTCGGGGGTGCTGTACTTCAAGGCCGGCGCCGCCCTGGACCACGCAACCAACGCTCAGCTGGATGTGACCGTACAGGTCAACGACGCCACCCTTTTTCCGGACCCCAATGACACGGCCGCGCTGAGCATTTTGGTAACCAATGCCAATAATCCGCCGACGATCAATGCCTTGGCCGGGTACGATGTCGACGAGGACAGTAACTATCATTTACTTCAGGGAATCAGCATCGCCGATGTCGATGCCGGTGACGCCGACGTCAGAGTCACGCTGGACGTCGCCAACGGCGTGTTGCGGATCGGCAATACCACCGGTCTGACGACAATCTCCGGCAACAGCAGCGCGTCGGTTGTGCTGGAAGGTTCCGTTGCCGACCTTAACGGGGCCCTGGCGTCACTGAGCTACCGGCCCGACTCCGATTTTTCGGGCAGCGACGACCCGCTCGTCACCGTCGACGATCTGGGCAACACGGGGCCCGGTGGTCCGCAAGTCGCAAGAAAACGCGTGTCGCTGGTCGTCAACCCGGTAAACGATCCCGGCACGGTGACCATCGACAACCTCAGCCCGTCCCAGGGCGACACCCTGACAGCCGACGTGGCCGATGCCGACGGCGCCGGCGGCGGCATCGCCTACCAGTGGTACCGGAACGGGGTGCCGATTGAAGGGGCCACGGCAGCCGGCCATACCACCACCCAGGCCGATGTCAACAAAGTGATCACCGTAACGGCCGACTACACGGATGATCTGGCCGGCGTGGAAAGTCCGACCAGTACCGGCACCGCGCCGGTGACCGATGTCAATGACGCGCCGATGCTGGGCAACAATCGGCTCAGCATCAGCAAAGGCGCCACGGTCACCCTGGACAGTTCAATGCTCTCGGCAGCCGATGTCGATCATCCCGCTGCTTCCCTGGTTTTCAACGTATCCGATGTTACGGCCGGCCATTTCGCTTTGGCCGGTGACCCGTCGACTCCGATCACCAGCTTTGACCAGAGCGATATTTCCGCCGGCAACGTCGTATTCGTCCACGACGACAGTGAGGATCAGCCCGGCTACAGCGTCTCCGTAAGCGATGGCTTTGCCATCACCGCTGCCAGCCCGGCCGGCATTGGGTTTATTCTTCCCATTCCGAGCGACACCTTTCTGACCCTTGCCGAAGACATCCCGCCGCCGAAGGCAACCGATGAAGTCAAACCCGAACCTCCGGTGGACGATCCGTTGCCCAATGGCAGCGACGGCCAAATTGCTGTTACCGGAGACGCGCTCAAATCGATTTCCGGCTCGGATCAGTATGATGTCGCCGACGGCACCGTGGTTTTCATTCAAGAAGACAACCGGGCCGCCACGGCCGATGGCACCGCTCCGAGGCCGGAAGAATTCGAAAGGAATGATGATCAGGCGAGCCGCCCGAAATCCTTCTTTTCCTATCAAAGGCTCAAGCTGATGTTAAGTGCCCAAAATTCCGGGGAACTGCAATCCGCTGTGAGAAATTTACATATATCCACCCTTTCCTCGTCGGACTACGCCTTGGTTCGCAATTCACTGGACGCCATCCGGGAGGAGATCAGCCACGAAATCCAGTTGGGCAAGACTGTGCTGGGTTCGGCGATAGCGGCCTCGATCGGCCTGTCAGCCGGCTATGTCGTTTGGCTGCTCAAAGGGGGCTCGCTTCTGGCTTCCGTATTATCTTCGCTGCCCGCCTGGCAGTTGACGGATCCCCTGGCGATTCTGGCGGGCAACAATGTAATTGGCCGTGAAGAAGAAGATGGTGGTGATGATGAATCCCTGGAAACCATCATCGATGACGGCGCAAAAGTCGATGAGGATAAAAAAAATCAGACTTCTGAGTTGAATAACCATAAAACGAGTCGATAAAATCATGAAATCATTAAATCCGAAAATTCGGATCACAATGGGCCTGGTCGGTGTCATGACCAGCCTGGTCATGCTGGCCTTTTTTCTCGATATCGTTCCGGATAGAAACAGCGGCCTCAGACAGGGGCGTGCTGCTCTGGCCGAAACGATCGCAATTTACAGTACCGCGCTCGTCAAGACGGCCAAGAGTCAACGCCTGAGAGACGATCTCAATCTGCTGACTAAACGGAACGAACACCTGCTGTCGCTGGCCCTGCGCCGCGAGAGCGGCAGGGTCCTCGTTGCCACCGGTGATCACTCGAAACGATGGGAAGCGATGAATGGTGAATATTCAAAAAGCTCACAGGTCATGGTCCCCATTTGGGTCGACGGTCAGAAATGGGGGCACCTGGAACTTCGTTTTAAACCGCTGCAAAACGGGGGCGTCCTCGGCCTGCTGCAAAGCCCGATGATTCTGATGACGCTATACATGGGGTTGGCAGGATTCATTATATATTACTTCTACCTCGGGAAGGTGCTGCGCCAGCTCGATCCGTCCCAGGCAATTCCCGGCAGAGTCCGGGCAGCACTGGATACCATTGCCGAGGGTCTGCTTATACTGGACCGCAAGGAGCAAATCGTCCTTGCCAACGCCGCATTTGCGGCCATGATCGACAAAGCGGCCGACGACCTGCTCGGCTACCGGGCCGGGGAACTGCCCTGGATAAACAGAGCAGGGCAAAAAATCGAGAAGACCCAGCGGCCATGGATCCAATCCTTGCATCAGGGCAAAGTGCAAAAAGACAGCATCATCCGCCTGGAGCTGCCCGGGGACCAATCGCGAACGTTCAAAACCAATTGCTCTCCCGTACTTGGCGATGGCGGCAAGTATGCCGGTGTTCTCGTCAGCTTTGACGATATCACGGAGCTCGAGGAAAAAGAAGTTGAGCTCCTCAATTCAAAAATGGAAGCTGAGGAAGCCAACAAGGCCAAAAGCTCCTTTCTGGCCAATATGAGCCACGAAATCCGGACGCCGATGAATGCCATTCTGGGATTCACCGAGATCCTCAAAAGGGGGTATGTGAAAAACGAAAAGGAAAGCCTGAAGTACCTGAACACCATCCACTCCAGCGGTAAAAACCTCCTCGAGCTGATTAATGACATCCTGGATCTTTCCAAAGTCGAGTCCGGTCGTCTTGAAGTTGAAATACAAAAGGTTGACCCTTATGCCACAATCCAAGAGGTTCTCCAAATGCTGACGGTCAAGGCTAATGAAAAAGGAATCTCACTCGCTTTCCGGGCCGACGGCAATCTGCCCCAAAAAATCGAAACCGATCCGGTCCGCCTGCGCCAGATCGCCTTCAATCTGATCGGCAACTCCCTCAAATTTACCGAATCAGGCAGCGTTACCGTCACCTGCCGTTATAGAAAAGCGGCTTCCGGGCCCCAGTTGATTATGGACATCAGCGATACGGGTATCGGCATGTCAGAGGAGGCGCTTAAAAATATTTTCGATCCTTTTGTCCAGGCCGACAACACGGTGACCCGGCGGTTCGGGGGAACCGGTCTTGGCCTGGCAATCAGCCGCAAATTTGCCCAGGCCCTGGGCGGCGACATCACGGTTAAAAGTAAACCCGGCCAGGGAAGCACTTTCAGAGTGTCCCTGGCAACGGGCAGCCTGGCGGGAGTTCACTTTCTGTCGCCGGAAGCGGTGAACCGTCTTCAAAAGGAAATCGCTGCGGATGACCATTATCGCTGGGAGTTCCCCCGGGCAAGAGTTCTGGTTGTCGATGACGGCAAGGAGAACCGTGAGCTTGTCAAATTTTTATTGGAAGAAGCCGGTATTTATGTGGATGAAGCCAAGAACGGCCAGGAAGGCTTGGCCAAGGTTGCTGGCGGCAAATTTGACGTTGTTTTGATGGACGTGCAAATGCCGGTGATGGATGGATTCACGGCCGTGAAAAAAATTCGCAATCAAGGCCTTAAGGTCCCCGTTATCGCCCTGACCGCTAATGCCATGAAAGGTTTTGAGGCCCAATGCCTTGAAGCCGGTTACACCGGCTATCTGAGCAAACCGATTAACATCGATCAGTTTATGGAGCGCATGGCCCGCCTGCTGGGCGGCCGCAAGACAACAAAGGCATCGGTTTCTGCTCCGCAGCCGGAGATTTCTCAGCCGGTTCAGCAAACCGAGCCACCGGATGTTGAATCAGGCCCGATTGTCTCCACACTGCCGGTCCATATCGAAAAATTCAGAAAAATTATTGTTCGGTTTGTCAAACGATTGGATGAACAGCTGGACGCCATGGAAAAAGCTGTGGGCAGTAAAGATTTAAGGTCAGTGGCCGAATTGGCCCATTGGTTAAAGGGCGCCGGCGGCACTGTCGGCTTCGATGTATTTACCGAACCGGCGGCCAAGCTTGAATTACATGCCGAAAATGAAGAGACGGTGCAAACCGAACGCCTGATTAAACATATCAGGCAATTGGCCAAACGCATCGTCGTGCCGCAGATGGCAGCGGCGGCGGCGCCATCTCCGGAAACCACTCCGCCCTCCCATAAACATTCGCCGGAAATCCCAACGCCAAACGCGTTTTCTGCCTGCGCACCCAAACCGGTTGTATCTCGTTTGGCGAACATGAAAAGACTGCAGCCGACAATTTTGAACTTTGTCGACACGCTCGATAAAAAACTGGCGCAAATGGAAACAGCGCTTGATAAGCAGGACATGACGGAATTGGCCGGTTTAGCCCATTGGTTGAAAGGAGCCGGCGGCACGGTCGGCTATGATGATTTTACGGAACCCGCTGCTGCCCTGGAATCCTGCGCCCGGGCCCAGCATGTTGAAATGGCGGCCAATTCCTTGAAGGACGTCAAATTGCTGGTGGGCGCTGTTGTGGTCCCCGACATTGATGCCCAGCCGGGACCGGGCTAGCCGGAATTGAAGATTGAAGATTGAAGATTTGTTGTATCGCTTCGCTCTGCCTTTTAAATCCGAATCAATAACATTCTTGAAATATCCAATCCGGCGATAGCCTAACTCCTGCGTAAACATGATGTGAATTCAATATATGCACCAAATGCCTAAAGTGTTCTAAAGTGTCTAAAATTAAGGTATTCTATCGATTTAAATTTAGCTAAAATAGTCAGAGCGCAGCGATTCCGCACTTCATCATTCGATATTTCTTGTTCGGTATTCTGCGGGCTTTAGGTCACGTCTTCAGCGTGATTCGCTTTCAATGGATTTTCATAGGAGCGCGGCTTCTGGCAACGGGCGTCCAGTCTGATCGGAAAAGAAACTTCGCCAAATCGACTCAGTTCCCTATGAACTCATTTGCCGTTTCGTCCTCGTGCTCGTCCTCGAAGCTTTTGAGCCGCTTTCAAGCCCGAGGACGAGCACGATTAAAACACCCTGTTTTGGGGGCATTATAGATGTAGAGTCATACAAGCGGCGGCCCCCAGTTAAAGGACGGCCGGTCTAGTCAGAAAAGAAACTGTTGTGAATCGGTTCAGAAATCGGCCGTTGTTGGGTTTCGCATTTCATGGTGACGCCGGAAAAATGTAGGTTGGGTAGAGTGCAACGAAACCCAACAAAGCCCGAAGTTGGCTCAACCCAACCTACAATAGCAAGGTAGAATAAGAGGTAATCAACTCCAGCTTTTGATGTAGTTTTACACGAGCATTGGCTCTGGCCAAAAAAACGGCCAGTCTGATCAAAGACCAGTAACTAATGAACGTCGAACATCGAACTTCCAACATCGAACGTCGAATAATGCATTCTATCTATTTTAAAACGACTGAGCGAAGCGATTCCACCATTCGACATTCGTCATTCGACATTCGTCATTCCTAGCGGTGTTAATGTTTTATGTAGATATGCCGATAAAAAGATAAGAGAATCCATAAATTGCAGAATGTCATGAACATGTCGGACGAAAAATACCAGGGTCTTAAACAAGCCAAAATTATGATAGTCGACGACGAGCCGATTACCATCGATGTGGTGCGGGCGACCCTTGAAGATGAAAAATACTGCAATTTCATAACTGTTGATGACTCGACCCAGGCCATGAAAATACTCCGGGAGACACGGCCGGATCTGCTGCTGCTGGATCTTAACATGCCGGAAGTTTCCGGTTTTGACATTTTAGCGGCTGTACGGGCTCACCCGAAATTCAAATATCTGCCCATCATCATATTGACGGTATCAACCGACACCCAAAACAAACTGAAAGCATTGGACCTGGGCGCGACTGACTTTCTGGCCAAACCGTTGGATCGCAGCGAACTCGCCCTGCGGGTACGCAACAATTTGGCCGCGAAAGCTTACCAGGACCAATTGGCCTATTATGATTCCCTGACCAAGCTGCCCAACCGGCATCTCTTTCTGGAAAATCTCTCCCGGACACTAAAGAAAGCCAAACGTCACGACGAGCAGCTGGCCCTGTTAAGCATCGAAATTGACAATTACGACAAGGTTAACGATACGATAGGGTTCAGTGCCGGCGACGGCGTCCTGCGAAAGGTGGCCCGCAGGATAGAAAAAATTATACGAGAAGGTGATGTTTTGGGTCACTATGGTGACACCAATGGCGCGGCAAGGGATTTATACCATCTGGACGGCAGCGATTTTTTATTAATGCTCGACAGAATTTGTGCGCCTGAATATGCTGCCATTGTCGCTGACCGCATTATCAATGCCTTCAAAGACCCGGTGCGCGTGACAAACAAAGATATATATGTGACGACAAGCATTGGCATAGCAACCGGTCCGCCTGAAGGCGACGAACCCGCCGAATTAATACGCCTTGCAACGAGCGCCAAGGATTACGCCAAAAAGCTGGGCGGCAACTCATTTCAATTTTCCTCCGGTGCGATCAATGACATGTATGCCAAACGCCAGAGACTCGAATCCACGCTGCGAAAGGCGCTGGAGAAAGAGCAATTGATTCTGTACTACCAGCCCAAAGTCGATATGAAGACGGGAATCGTCCAGGGGGTGGAGGCGGTTTTGCGCTGGAAAAGCGATGAAGGCCTCATTTACCCGAATGAGTTCATCCCTCTGGCCGAAGAAACCGGGCTGATCGTACCCATCGGCGAATGGCTGCTGCGTGAAGCCTGTCGGCAATTGAAGGAATGGCACCAGTTAAGTCAAGTGCCGATCAGCATGGCCGTGAATATATCGGTAAGGCAGTTTGCTGCGGTCGATTTCTTGCCGACAATGAAGAAAATCATTGACAGCAGCGGCATCGATAAGCGCTTTCTGACCCTCGAACTGACCGAGAGCCTGCTGTTCGGTGACAGCACCGATTATGTAGAACTTTTGAGATCTATAAAGGCCATGGGACTGAAGCTGTCGATCGACGATTTCGGAACCGGTTACTCGTCGCTCAGCTACTTGAAAAAGCTTCCCCTGGACGAACTGAAAATAGACCGCTCCTTTATAAAGGACTTGTCAGAGAGCAATGAAAGCCGGGCTATTGTCTCGACCATTATTTTTCTGGCACGCAGCCTCAATCTTTCCACCGTAGCAGAGGGTATCGAAAATAAAAAGGAACTGAAATACATGCGTGAACTGGATTGTCAACAGTACCAGGGATTCTTATTCTGTCCCCCGGTTCCGAACGTCGAGATAGCCAAGCTGATTGCACATAAGAATTAGCGTGAGTATTCGAACTTAGTTCGCTTCACTCACAATTGGAATGTTGGAATGCTGGAATAATGGAATCATGGGTGCCGGTGTAGCGGTACAAAGGGTCTAAAAAGAAAGTAGTAAAACCCCGAGATCGTTTTGATGTTCTCGTAACATTGACAAATTTATGGGTAAAAGCAGAGAATGGATATCTGAGGACTATCATCAGAAAGGTTAGATTCAACAAGTTTTGCAGAATAGATCCTTTTCCGCTTTTGATACCCAGTATTCCAAAATTCCACTATTCCATCATTCCATGTGGCTTACCAACGCGGATGGCCACAAAAAACATTATATTTTTAATAAGTTGTAGAAATTCCGAGATATTAAAATAGGCGATACCATGGCACCAAATGATGAAAAATTCCAGGGTCTGAAAGATGCCAAAATCATGATTGTGGATGATGAACCGACGAATATCGAAGTGGTTCAGACGTTCCTGGAAGCGGAAAAATATCACAATTTCGTTACGCTAAACGACGCAACGCAAGGCTTGCGTCGGGTTGAAGAGGAGCGCCCGGACCTGCTGCTCTTGGATCTTATTATGCCTGAAGTGTCCGGCTTCGATATCTTGGCGGGAGTGCGTGCTCACCCCAAGCTTAAACACCTTCCCGTCATCATATTGACGGCAGCCACGGATTCGCAAAGCAAACTGAAAGCATTGGATCTCGGCGCCACCGACTTTCTGGCAAAACCCCTGGATCAGAGCGAATTAGGGCTGCGCGTGCGCAATACCCTGGCCGCCAAAGCGTTCCAGGACCAACTGATTTACTACGATGGCCTGACAAAGCTGCCCAACCGGCAACTTTTTATCGAAGATCTTACCAGAATCATAAAAACAGCGAAGCGCTACAAAGAGCAGTTGGCGCTGTTAAGTATAGAGATCGACAACTTCGACAAAGTGAAGGACACCCTGGGGCACGGTGGCGGTGACGAGCTTCTGCGCCTGGTTGCCCACCGAATTCAGAAATTAATCAAAAGGGTTGAGGGTCTTAGTCGTTTTGAAGGCGACAACAAGCCGAAGATGGCTTTATACCATTTAGACCACAACGGATTCTGCCTGCTCATACAACGATTGCCTGCTGCCGACCATGCAGCAGTTATCGCAAATCAGGCTAACAAAACGCTCAGGAGCCCGATGCGCGTGGCGGGGGGCGATATATATGTCACGGTAAGTATCGGGATAGCGGCCGTTCCTCCTGAAAATGATAATCCATCTGAAATGCTGCGCCTGGCAATCAGGGCCAAGGACTATGCCAAGCAAAAGGGAGGAAACTGCTTTCAGATTTCCTCCACTGCCATAAATGCAATATATAAAAAGCGCGTGACCCTGAAATACAATCTTCGAAATGCACTGGAAAAAAAAGAGTTTGTTTTATACTACCAGCCGATAGTGGAGCTAAATAAAGGAACCGTTAAGGGTGTCGAAGCGCTCTTACGCTGGAAAAGCCCTAATGGCCTCATGTCCCCAGACCAATTTATCCCCCTGGCCGAGGAAACCGGATTGATCGTTCCCATCGGCGAATGGGTCTTGTCCGAGGCCTGTCAGCAGTTAAATAAATGGCATCAGTCAATCCGGCAGCCCATCAGCATGGCGGTAAATTTTTCAGCCAACCAGTTTGCCGAACCCAATTTTCTGTCGATGATAAAGCAAATCATCAGCAGCACTGGTGTAAATCCAAGCTATCTGAGCCTCGAACTGACCGAAAGCGTTTTGCGTACCAATATCGAGGAGAAAATCAAACTCATGCAAAGCCTGAGAGCAATGGGACTGAAGCTGTCTCTCGGCGATTTCGGGACCGGATATTCTTCGCTTAGCATTCTGGGTAGGCTTCCCCTGGATGAATTAAAGATCGATCGCGCCTTAATTGGGCGGGTGACAAAAACCCTGAGCGACCGGGCGATTGTCGCAGCCATTGTGTATCTCGCAAAGAGTCTCAAGCTTTCCTGTGTCGCTGTGGGCATCGAAACTGAAGAGGCGCTGAAATTCCTGCAAAAAATAGGATGCCGCCAGTATCAGGGGTTCATTTTTAGCCGCCCGGTACCTAACGTTGAGATAGACGAACTGCTGTCTAATGCAGATCCGGGCCAAATTGAAGGGCCGGCCGGATCTGGCGCAGGATCGAACTCCCCATCAGCAGCAGAGGCTAGCTGATCGCCTTCCCGGCCGGGTAAAGGTCTACTTCGTTAGATTGACTTTTTTCTTGAGGACAATCGAATGACTAAAATGACTAAAATTAAGGAAGCGCTGCGCGCTATCTGTTATATAAAATCGATAGAATACCAGAATTTTAGATCATTTTAGTTCATTTTAAATTTTAGCTCATTGTATTATCAGGCATAATCCAGCACTGCCGATTCTTTCTGCCCATCCACTTCGACGGTTATCGCCAACCTCTGGGCCATATCGATTGAAAAATTGACAACAATATCGATCTCACCGGCGAGCTTAGGCGAAATATTATTAATGGGTATTTTTCCAATGCGGGAATGGGTCTTTTTGGAAATTTTTCGGCCGGATCCCTGGTAGACCGTCAGTTCCAGCTTTTCTATGTTGTCCTGGGTCGTGGTGAACACTTGTTTGGCCGAGCAGGGCGCCTCGCGGTTTGCGGGTATGAGCTCTTTGAACCGGTTGCCCGCTGTTTTAACCCCTAGGGCGTGACAGGTGCGGGTTCGGATATCGATCTTTTTCTCAAAAAAGTCCGTGTTGTCAAGATAGGCCGCATACATCGCCGCACCCTCGGCAATACTAGTGGATGGATTGATATTGCTCCATGTTTTTTCAGCGCCCAGGATATCGTCCAGCAGGTTCTTGACGCAGGGTATCAGGCTTGAGCCGCCGACCCGAATGACCCGATCGATGTCGGAAGCCCTCAAATTGGAGCTGGACCAAATGCCGTCCACAATTACCGCAATCTTGTCCAGATAGTGTTTGATGCATTGTTCGAATTCATCCCGCGTCACCGAAACCTCGATATGCTGATCAGGAAGTATAAAGGGAACGGCAACATAGTAGTCATTGGAGGCGCTCAAGGCGATCTTGGCCAATATTGACTGTTCCAGCAGGTTCTTTTGGGCCTTATTGAACAATTTTTCCTCGACACCGTCTAACGAAACCCCGCTTTTTTCCAAAATTACATCCGCCAGGCACCGGTCGAAATCCATACCGCCCAGCCGGTCATCACCGCTGCTGGCAAGAACCTCGAAATAGATGGTGTCATTGGTATGCTTAAGCTGAAACAAGGTCAGATCAAACGTTCCGCCCCCAAGGTCGAAGACGAGAATCTTCTGTTCGAACTCCTTGTCAAAATGGTCCTCACAAATCTGCAGGGCGTAAGTCAGGGAGGCGGCGATGGGCTCCTGGAGAATACCGACACAATTAATATCGGCCATTTCAGCCGCTTTGCGGGTATTGTCCATCTGGTGTACTTTGAAATAGCATGGAACCGTAACGACACTGCCGCGGCTGCTGAAAGTGCCGGCCGGGTATTTCATCTTGGCATCTTCATAAATTTTTTCCAAAATCAAAGATGACAGTGAAATCGGGGTAAAGGTTTTTCCGCCCAGTGTGATTTCCTGGTTGCCGTCATCCATCAGCCGTTTGACGCCGACGATCATATTTTCCGGCGACATGAGGCCCCGGTTATAGGCCGTATTGCCAACGATAATTTCGTCATTTTCGGGGTTGTAGTAAACGGCCGATTGCGTGGTATCCTGCCCGGCCCGGTTTTGAATGATCTGAGGCCCTTTGCGGTCCACCCATCTGGCTATGGCACTGAATGTTGTGCCTAAATCAAAACCGACTACTGGATTAGTTTCGTTATCTATATCCATCGAATTTCTCCTAACGCAAAAATTAGCGCATTCTCCTTTAAACCGGTCCATCCATCATCCGGCATGACCTTGCTGCGCGATCAATCATTATTTTTAACAACAACCACCCGTGCAATGCGCAGGGTCTGCCGGTTCCCGTTTTGGGCGACGAAATCATATCCATCCCGGCTGATCTCTTTGATTTGTTCGCTCTCCATCTCAGGATCGGCCTCGACGGCAGACGGCTCATGACGCTCAAAGTCGATCATCATGCCCGGGGTGATATCCATCCGGTATACCCCCAGCTCATTGAGCATGGATAACAGGGCGCTGCTAAGCGTGGAATAGGTCTTGAACCACTCGAGCAATTGTGGTTCTGATTCCTGGTGCTGCTTCCTTAAATCAGTGATCAGATTCGAGGTATGATTTTTGCCGTCGACAATCCCGTCAAGCACAGGGAGAACCTGTTTTCCAATAAAATCCAGCCATGACTTTTGCCGGTTTTCTGCGAGTTCGCCGGCTTTGGACACCAGCTGATAGTTTGACTTTTTGATCCGGCCCAGGTTCATGCTGATCTTTTTTTGGGCCGACGCCAGATCTTGCTCACCTTCCAGAAGTTCCATCCACTCATCTTCCGTAAGGTCTTTAAGATTGTCACCGATTTCAATCGCCTCGGTCAAACTTTCCAGTCGGTCACCCTGATTGACCAGACGTTGCAGCATGCGCCCGATAATGTTGAGTCCCTGCTGACTGTTCTCCAGCGCTTTGGCAAGATCCTCCGGCAGATTTTCCCGGATTTGGTTGCTGCCGGCAATACCGCCATCAATCGCAGCGGCGGTCTCATTGATCATGGTCTTCAGCTTTTTGCCTCGCTCAAGCCAAAATCCGGCAGTCGTACGATACTGCTCGATCGTGTTTTGGTCATCTTCGAAGCTGTTCAGTGCCTCGGCCATGGCCTGGACGATCAATCCACGGGGGTCAAAGTCAGATTCCTGCGGGACGATCTCTTCCTCGGCATCGGCCTGAGGCGGTTGAGCCGGTTGAGCCGGTTGAGCGGTTTCAAGTTGTGACTCGAGCTGTTTCAGGTGCAAGTTGATTTCAGCAAATTTTGCTTCCATCTCCCCGAGGCGTTCTTCAAGCTTCTTAAGCCTGTCGTCCCGATTCGATACTTTGTCCTCCAGGCCGTCAAGCCTTAAAGAGACCTTTTGAAAAGGCTCCGATACAAAGGCTTGAAAGGCCTTGGTGACTTCCACGGCTTTCTTATCATCAGACGGGCCCTGATTATCTCCAGACGTATTCTCTTTGGTGGTGTTCATCGTATTCTTTGCCCCATTGATTTTTTAAAAGGATCCTGCGTTGCCGCAGGATCCAGTTAGACCCGAGTGCCCGGTTACCCGTTACTGTCCTCCGGTGTTATCCGCTGTTGCCGGTCAATGACGTTGGACTCCCGAATTTCGAGCTCACCCGTCGAGCTGGAGCTGGTGGCCTTGACTTTCAATAGATTCTGGCTGTCGATCTGAAATTCAACTTGAATGCGCTCTTCGCCGCGCGGTTTGGGCGGAATTCCCTGCAGGAAGAATTCGCCGATGCATTCGGCGCCTTCCGACGTGACATATTCAACTTCTTCAGGGGACTGGAACACGATAATCGCCAACTCGGTCAGATTGTCATGGGGCGTCGTATACTCCTTGCTCGCGATAACAGGGCCGTCCTCGGGAATCTCCGTATCCTTCGGGATCAGGCAGCTGAATTTGCCGCCGACAACCTCGATACCCAGGTTGTGAGTGACGATATTGTCGACGTCGATCACAAATTCAGGTGTGTCTTCGACGGGACGCTCCAATTCAGGATCCGGCAGGATCAAGGTCGCCCCGAGTACGGACGCACCACGCGCGATGGCCGTGTCAGGATCCGTATCGGAATAAGGTTCTTTGCCGAACATGTCGTGCAGCATTTCTTTTACCAGCGGAATCTTAGTGGAACCGCCGACGAGGATGATCCGGTCGATATCTTCAATGGTGAGATTGGCCGAACTCAAGGCCTTTTCCACCGAATCCTTGGTCTGCAGAATCAGGTCGTGAATATCGCCGTTCATTTGCTCCCGGGTGATCTCGTAATTGTCGATATGATGCGGCTGACCGGATTCGTCGTGGATCAGGTTGGGAATGTCGATGGTGGTCGAGGTTGCATCGGACAGCTCGTGTTTGGCGGCGATCACTGCTTCCAGCAGCCTCTGCTGCGCCTCTCTGATTTTTTGGATGCTGATTCCCTGGTCCTTGTCCAGGTCTAAAATATCGATATCGGATGCCTCGGCAAACTCACCGGCCACCCGCTGCATAATCAATTGGTCGAGATCATCGCCGCCCAGCTGCTGAATACCTTCCTTGGCAAGCACCTTAAACTGCTTGTTGGCGTCTCCGGAGGAGTCGACTTTGAGAATGGAGACATCAAACGTACCGCCGCCGAGGTCATAGACCAGAACTGTCTGAACCCGCTCTTTTTCGATGGCGTAGGCATAGGCTGCGGCAATCGGTTCTTCCAGCAGGGTGATCACTTCGAGATTGGCGAGTTCGGCCGCCAGCTGGGTGGCTTTCTTCTGAGCATCATTGAAATTGGCGGGCACGCAAATTACCGCGTATTTTGGGGTGCCGCCGAGATCGACCGTTTCATTTTGCATAACATTGTCGATCAAACTCGACAGAATTTCAGCGGAAACATCCTCCGGTGTAAAGGTCTTGCCCGGGATCTCCGCGAATTCCTTGGTCCAGTCCGTCGCCATATGCCGTTTTACGGATGAGACGGTACTTTCCGGCGCAATCAGACTGCGCGACTTGGCCTGACCGCCGACCAGAATATCGCCGTCTTTCAGAACCGACATGACGGACGGCATGGTCTTGGTGCCGTTCAGATTAATGACTTCGGTCTTTCCTGATTTGTAGATCCCGGCGGCGCAATTGGTGGTGCCAAGATCGATTCCTATGACATAGCTGCTGGATTTTTCCACGATGTCGGACATTTTTTTACCTCCCGTTGGTTAATTTATTTGCTTATTGTGAAATTGTTTTTTGACCTTTGACAGTCTCGTAAAAGGTCGAAAAACGACCGGTTTACGAGAGTGTTTGGTATTTAGTGGCATAACATCTTGATATGACGAGCGAAGTTTTTTACCAAATACCAAACACGAAACACCAAACACTTGATGAATTCGCTTTTTCACGAATTCATCATTATTCAGAATTCCTCAGTGATTTTTAAATTTGCCTCCTTTCCCAAAGAAGCGATTTTTTTAATATATGTTAAAAGCCTCCCAAAGTTCATCCCTCTGTATTTAATTTTTTAGCGGTTCGGAGTCGATTACGGGTGGCTGCATGGGTTCGTTCCACCTGACCCGGATATTGTTGGCCTTCTTTCTCACCATTTCACAGAGTTCCGTAGAAAAGGCTTCCGGCTCTGCGGGTTCTTCCCGGGTGGGGGTAATGCCGGCGTCTTTCAAACGGGCCAGCAATCGCTTCAGGGTCTTGTCAGGCTCCGTGTAATACTCCGTGGATCGTATATGAAAAATATCCCAGTTTAAGCGGCGCAGGGTCATATAGTATTCCATGTCCAGAGTGAGATCCTCTTCCGATTTGATGCAATCCCCTTCACATTGAATGGCCAGCCGCCGGCGCTCTTCACCCTGAACGACGATGTCAATGGTGCGCAGCCCCAGCTCGAAACTAAGGGATACCTGGTACTTTCTGCGCTGCAGTTCTTGGTATACCGAGCGCTGCAGATCCGATTTGAAAAATTCTTCTTTTTTGACGGTCTTTTTTCTCAACCCGGCGGGATCCTTGGCATGTTTGATCAATTTGTACCGCAGGTCCCCGTGTTTGAGATCCCGATCCGGATCCAGGGAATGCACCACCCACAATTGATTACAGGCGCGGCTGGAGGCCACGTTGAAGACCTTTTTGGCTTCATCTCTTTGGCGCAGGTGCAACTGTTGCCCGGTCGGGGCGTTAACCATGGACAGAAGGATGACATCTCTTTCATCGCCCTGGAATTGAGAAGCACTGCCGCATAAAATTTGACGCTTTTTGTATTCGGAGACCGTCAATCGCTTGCGCAGGATCGTGTCAATCACCACGGCCTGATCGGTACCCACCATTGAAATAACCCCCATCGTCTGATCGTCATATTCCGGCATGCGGCACATCGCCAAAATCAACGATGCGATTTCCTGGGCTTCCCGTTGATTGATTTTATTGTGCGCGGTGGCATCCGGCACATAATGTGAAACCAAATGGGGAAAAAGATGACTGGCAGAGGGATCGCGCAGGGGGAGAATCTCGTTGTTGTAGCAAAGATAATTGCTGAATTGAATAATGTCGGGAACACAGCGAAAGTGCTCCACCAGCCGGATGGTGCCGCCGAAGGACTGCCGGGCCAGGTCGTAGATGGAGGTCTTGCCGTCATAAAGTTGGCTGTTGGGGATGTCCTCCAACAATTCATCGATCAAATCCTGGATCGTTTCGACTTTGAACCCGACCGCATAGGGGCTCACCTGTTCGTGGTCCCCAACAACCACAACATCCCGGGCCAGGGCAAACACGGAAAGCGCCCTGATATCGCTTTGGCTGGCTTCGTCCACGATCAGGACATCGAACTTGGTCGTCGTCAGATCAAAGCTTTCCAAAACCCTCGAAATGGGCATAATCCAGACAGGCACGGCTTGCCGGCACTCCAGCAGGGTTTTTCTGGCTTCCTTCTTGAGTTTGCCCACCTGTTTGCCGGTGCCCCGTCCCATTTTTTTGTGCAGCGCCAACCATCCGTTTAAAGCCTGCTGCTGTTTGAGACCGGTCCTTTCCAGCTGGGCCCGCCAGGATTTTTTCTCAATATACTGAGCCGTAATCTCCTGCAATTCGGCATTGACAACGTCCAGTTTCTCCTGGAGTGCATCAAAGTCGGCCGTCAGGATCTTCGCCAGGACCTGCTCCAGATAACGATGGGTCCAGGCCTTCTGGATGTTGTCCGGTGGCTGGCCCTCATCGTGGGGAGACTGCCACCCGGCGATGGCAGCGGCCCAGTTGGGCGCGATCGGCTCGAGCCGGGAAAGCAGAACCTGGCGTTTTTCGTAGGCCGGCTTCAAATCGATCAACTCATGAAGTCTTTGCCAGGCCTGCATGTAATGATCGTAATTGCCCTTCTTGACCGCCCCCCGGAAGACCTTGGTTAACACATAGGAGGCTTCTTTTTTGGGGAGGCTGTGAAAATATTCATACCATTTTTGTTTGGTCTCATTGAGTTCCTTGTTTTCGATAAATTTGATCCGGGTCTCAATGACCGGCTGCAGGTCGCCCGTGACGACCTCCTTGAGTTGGGCAAGATCACTGAACGCGGAATTGCTGACCGGCGCTTTTTTCAATAAATGCTTCCATTTGAGTCCCAACTCCTTGCTAAGCGCTTCACAGGGTTTCCAGAGGTCATCGAACCAGGTAATCGCCAACTTTATTTTGTCGATGTACTGCCGGGCGGTTTTTTCGGGCCGACTGCCCAGCTTCTCACTGGCCGGACACCCCAGGGGCTCCAATTGACGATCCCAGCGGCGCCTGAGCTCCGTCCGCAGCCGGTTGATCTCGATGTGGTTGATAATCGCCTGAAAATGCTCGGCTTCGGTCGCCCGGCCGCCGTCGACCCGGCAATTCTCGATCACTTCCTTCCATTCCGGCTTGAACAGTTTGGTAAGCTTGCTGAGACTTTTGCCTTTTTTAAGATGGGCGCCGATCTCCTGGCAGATTCGAATGATATCCTCGTCCGAATTCTTTGAGTTGACTTTGGGGCCAACGGAAAGCACCAACTGTTCCCGGATCGGAATCTCGGCGCACAGGGTTTCCACCAGGCTGATCAATATCTTCCATAATTTGACCTCCTCCGCGTCACGTCGTCCGGCGTCGATACATTCCATGATCCACGGTGTATCGAGGTCAACAATTGCCATGGCCTGGGTGACTTTATCCAGGAGTTGTCGGAGCTGTTCGGCGGAGTGGTCGGCATGGCGCCACATACCCTTGCCTATTTTCAGATTTTCCTGGGCCAGGCTGCTGAGCGAGTCAAAGACCTCTCGAAATTCGTCGAGGGATGGAACCTGGTCCGGATCGGGCAAAGTGGATTCCAGCATTTCGATGTCTTCGGCCGACAATCTTGAATTGATTTCATACAGAGACTGCATATCCTCGTCGGACAACGGAAAATCGGGCTGGTGCTCGATGGGGCCGGGCAGCCAGGCATATCGTTTTTTATCCCGGTGCAGCTGCTGGGCGGCCTGGGCCGGTGTGACGCTGCCCATTGCGCCGAGTTCCAGTTCCTGATACTCATTGGTCATTGCCTTGAAGATAGCCGCTTTGATCTCTGAATAGCGGCTGTTCAGATCCGCTCTTTTCAGCTCCAGCTTCTCTATTTCCGCGTTGGTTTTCTTCAGGCTGGTACGGGAAAGATAGTCCACGATTCCCGTGACGGATTCCTCCAGCTGCTTGCTGCTTTCTTCATCACTGTCCAGCAGGCTGACACAAAGAGGTCGCAGGGGTGCAACCACTTTTTCCCGCACCACGCGGAGCGCTTTGGAGGCATGGCTGGCAACCAAAATGCTTCTATTTTGAGCCAGAAGATGTCCGATGAGGTTGGCAATGGTGTGGCTCTTGCCGGTTCCGGGCGGCCCCTGCACCGATACGGCGCCGGTTTTGTCGAGTTGACGAATGACGCGTTCCTGCTCCGAATTGGCCTCCTTGGTCAGCAGAACTTCAGTGGGCTTCGCATCAGGATCCGACTGTTTATAGGATCTGCCCGTATCGATGCCCACGATTCGCACGAGCGACTCCGGGATGAAATCGGTTTGGTGAAGATGCTGGATGTATCTTTCCACGGCATCGGAATACCCCTGGTTGGCCCGGCCCAGATAAATCAGGGGCTGGCGATAGACGTAAGGCGCCTGGGTGTCCTCCACGTTTTCCGGACCCTCGAAATAGAGCCCGTCGTGCCACAGACCCTGCACCAATTCCTTGAGAAAGTCACTCGTCTCCTGGCCGCCGAGCGGATGGATATGGCTTTTGGTCAGGATTTGCTGATAATTTGAAATGTATTTGCCGTCAACACCCATAAACCGCAATAGTGCCGTATGCAGGGTCGGTGGGTCGACAGCATCCTTGACGACAAATTCAGGGACGAATGAATTGAACTCCAGTTGAACTTTTTGGATCAGCAAAGGATGATGAATGATGCCTTGGGGACTTTCCCAGCGAAAAATCCCGTCACCGACCACCAACTGGTATTTCTCCGATTCGCGGCGCAATTTCGACCAAAGGTCGAAATATTCACCAAAAACGTTGAGGGCCTCATGAATATTGATTTCACTGGACGCCCACTTCCGTCTTTCTTCGGCCCAATCTTCAAACCCCTCGAGCCGTTCCGGCGAATCGTTAAAGTTCTCAGTGACCGTTTTGCCAACGAGATTTTTATAGGTTTTATTCGCGTGATAGCCAAGCTCAACAGCGGGGTTTTCCCAACCCGGTTTGAGCCAATTTTCCGTCACCACCGGGGGTGGCGGGCAAGGGGTTTCCGTCGGCCGGCCGCTTTTCAAAATAAAATTGCCGTCGGCCAGGTTTTGGCTGTCAAATATTTGCTTTAAATACTTATAGTGGGCACCGACCTGTATCATGGAAGAATTGGGGAGCCCGTCAAAATATTGTTTCCAGGGTTGTTCTCCCAGGCTGATTATGGGCGGAGTTTTGGCCAGGTCAAATTCCTGAAGGAACTTTAAAACGCGGGTAATCTTCCCAATGGCTTTTTCGTGTGTTTCAGGTGAGATTTTCCCGCTTGTTTCGTCTGACGCTTCTACAGGATGAGAATGTTCCATGATTTCCCCAAATTCTGGCACATCCCGATTGCTCAGGTTGCCCGATTAAAAAATTGTAATGATCTTGAGCCAGTTATTAAAACCAGGTGAAATAAAACCGCCGCTGTGGTTTTGCATCGTATCTTTCGATGAATGTTGATCGCCTGAGGTGTCACGAATCACACCTCTGGTGAAGCCTCCGGCGCTGGCGAGTATAGCCCGCAGAAAAACTGCTAGAAACGATGCAAATATTGTGCCTGAAGAACCTGTGAGATGGGATCGGGGGTATCTGGGAAAGGAAGTTTGGGCAGCAGCCTCCCATTGATTGCGGCATCGAGTGCAGGCCTGAATCCTGCATTCGCGGAGCGTGCGTATTAGGAAGCTGCACCCGGATCTTTACTTTTTACAAAAAACGTCCATTTCGGTGACATTTTTTGTCAATATTCTGCCGCTCACAAAGTGAGGAACCTGACACGGAAGCGAGGATAAGATTTTGTTCTTAGAGACGGCTCAAACCAACGGTTTAGGTTGATAGAGCTACCGTTGTTGGGTTTCGCATTTCATGATGACGCCGGAAAAATGTAGGTTGGGTAGAGTGCAACGAAACCCAACAAAGCCCGGAGTTGGCTCAACCCAACCTACAATGGCAACGTAGCCTAAGATGCAATCAACTCCGGCTTTTGAAATGTAGTTTCACACGAGCATGGCCTCGATTCGGCTGAGCTCGTCGCAGGCCGGCTAAAGGACCGCCGGTCTGATCAATAAAAGAAACTTTGAAAAAGCGAAAATCGAATAATGAATATCGAATTTCGAAGGAATGTATTCTATCTATCTTATTAAAATGACGAAGCAAAGCGATTCCACACTTCGACATTCTGCGGTTCGATATTCGATATTCCCTTCGGCCTGAGCTTGCCGCAGGCTGCGGTTCGCTTTAAATGAAGTTTCATAAGAGCATTGCCTCTGGCCGCGAGCGTCCAGTCTGATCTAAGAAAAGAAACTAATGAACGTCGAACATCGAACGTCCAACATCGAACATCGAATAATGGATTCTGTCTATTTTAAAACGGCTGAGCGAAGCGATTCCACACTTCGACATTCTGCGGTTCGATATTCGATATTCTGCGGTTCGCTTTAAATGTGTCATAAGAGGTTGTCGTTATGGATTGTTGCTTAGGGCGCGCAATTTACGAATGTCTTTTTCAGTAGCAATCTCCTGCCATCCGGTCGAAACGAGACTTTCTGGAATCGACTCAACCGGTCGGTTCCGGTTGTCCTTGGCATATATTTTTCCTGAACTTCCGATCATAAAAGACAGTGTGCCGGTGCGGCCGTAGCTTGCGGGGGTGGCGACAATGGCCCATTCCCTGGTCAGATCGATATCAATGGATTGCAGCTGTCGATGCTTATTATTTTTATCTGAATTCGGACGGCCGGGTTGGATTTCTTTTATGTGGATGCTTTGAAAATAATAGCCGTCAACCGCCCTGGAAACTCCCATGGCAAAGGCTAATTTTCGGGGAATAAATGAATTTCTAACCGGGTCCGCGTTGTGATCCACCGTCTGCCAGAGATGGGCCATAAACTCGGCATAGCGTTTAATGCCATCCTTATCCCAGTCAACCGCAATATATTGTTTCTGGGCACGATGAATCAATTTCAAATAGTTTTTTGCTTCTATCTCATTGGCAATGATTTCGTTGAGAGAAACTTCACTGTCCGGGTTGGGCGTGTGCAGAATATAAGCGGATCCGGCTGCCAGGCCGATGTATAAACCGACGACCGCGCAGAGTCTGAGCAATTTTTGATTAAATGCCGCCGCCATGATTTTCTCTTTTGCTGAAGTAGTTGACCACCATGGGGCAATCCGGATCCGGGGCATCCAGACTGCCGGATTCATGCAGCGCGACGGCGTGACAGCCGCCTTTACAAATTGTTAAATAGTGGCATGACTTGCAGGGTTCTGCGGCACGGTCTTGCCATGAACGAAGTTTTATAAAATAGGGGCTGGTATGCCATTGATCGTGGAAATCAAATACGGATAATTCAATGGCCGGCAAAAATGAGCAGCCATTGATTTTACCGTTGCTTTTAGCGCCGATCAGCACATTGCCCGCCTCACAGCCGTAAGTTGCGGATTTTTCCAAATAATCCAGGGGCGGTTTATGGTAGCAAAGCATTGGAATGAACGAGCAGTCGATCTTGGCTTCAACGTTGTATTTTTTCGAATATTTGGCCAACAGCGGTGTTAAGCGTATGTTTTGATCGTAGGTTGTGCGCTCGCGTTTATATAACTCCATTCCCCTGCCGGCCGGCTTCAGACGCAAGAATTCGATCTCATTAACTTTCTTCTTCCTGGCATATTTAAATAATTGCGGAATCGCCTCGAAATTACTCCTACCCATCACACAATTGATGCCCGTTTTGACACCGGCCTCGACTAAAAGCGTCAGCGCCCTATCCGCCATCTCGAACATTTTGGGATTGCGGAAGACCGTGCTGGTTTGATCGATGCCGTCAATCGACAAGTTAACCTGGCCAAAAACGGTCATTTGCTTCGCTACTTCTCCAGTCACGGAATGTCCCGAAAGGGTTAAATTGGGAACCAAACCGATTTTGCGGGCGAAATCCGCCAATTCAAACAGATCGGGGCGCAGCAGTGCCTCGCCGCCGCCCAGGGCAACATGAAAAACGCCAATTGAATGCAGCTTCACCAGCGCTCTTTTAAAGGCCGAGGTATCCATTTCATGGCGGTCACTTTCGCCCGAGCCCATGTAGCAATGGGGACACCCGGCATTGCAGGCGTTGGTGATGGCAAAGTGGACTTCCGTGGGGGCCGATAGAACATTGATGCGTTGGTCGTCGTTGTCCCACAAATCGGATTCGGCATGGCCCAATTCACGCATAAAATCCCGGTCTACAAAAGCCAGAAAAGGCGGATCATCGACGGCAACAATCCCGCCGAAATTTTCAAATCGATGTCTCATTCGTCATCCCTCAAATTGAAAATGAATGCCTGATCCTGTGGTCCTGGTCAGAGATGACCAACGCTGCCTTTGATCATCTCTGTTTATGGGTTTCAGGTGTCAGGTGTCAGAAAAATGTTCCAACAAGGGTGTCTAAATAGTCCCAGATCTCGACGCCTACAGCAAACCAGCTATTCCGGCACCCAAAGGCAGCTCCGGCAACTATTCTTCGATCAAACGTCCGCATAGAATACGAGGGGCTGAGCCAACATCTGGACCTGTCGACATCACTCCTGATTCCTAAATTCTGAAATCAGAAACCGGTGATCGGTTTGGCACCCCGCTTGTATGAAACTACAAAATTCGATAGGCTTGACCGACAATGTAGTGGCGGGGTTTATCCCCGCCTAAACGGCGGGTGGCGCCGTTGTCCAGCAACGAATCGGCTAAATAAGTTTATCAGTGATAATCGCCACGCTCTTGGCGGGGATAAACAGCCTGTCCAACAACCTCTAATATTCCTTTTACTACTACCATATGTTGTGGTAGTAAATGAAAAATTAGCTATATATAGTATGTTGACTCAGCTTGTTGGAGGTTATTGGACAGCCTGTAAACCCCGCCACTACAAGGGTAGCCCTGAAGAACCGGTAAAGACAAATTAGACTTTAGGGCATCTATTAATTCAATCGCGGTTGATAACCGCTCCCACAATCTAATAGTAGTTTCTTTTTCGATTAGACCGGCCGTTCGGTTGGCCGGCGGCGGCGCTGACACCTGAAACCTGACACCTGACACCTGAACACTGCTCATATCCCCGCTCGGAATTATGCAAAAACCGGGCCTACCCTACTGCAGGAAATCGGACCCGGATTAATGCTCTCCTGCTCTGCCATCGGCCGATTCCCGTGAAATAACGGCATATTGCCGGTTCACCCAATCAATAAAATTTTTATCGCTGGAGTTGCTAAGGTTCAACGCAGGGTATCTGCGGGGATTGGTAAGAATTAAGGGCTCATAGTCTTTTTCACGCAAATAGGTGTGGCCGGCAACAACCGGAAAAGCGCTATTGGCGCGTTTTTCGAATATACCGCCGGCATAACAATGATTGAAGTAAAAAATTGTAAAAACCGAGCTCGAAAAAAGGACCGGAACCAGGCAGTTGATCAATACCCCGAGTTTCGGCCATTTAAATCCTCGAATCGCCAACGTCAGCAAGAATGAGCCCACAAGCACCAGCACCCCATACAGGAAAATTGTCAACAATAGTCCAGATCCGGGACTAAAGGGATTGCTCTGAATGAAAACCGGGGCGACCAGGTATAATGGCTTTTGATCCGGTATAAAAAAATTGAGCACCCAGGCGCTGCCCATCAGAAACAGGGCCCAAGCCACGGTCAATATGGGCAGCATGATGAAAATTTTTAAGCTCATCCATTCCCAGAATTTTGAAAGAAACAATGCGATGGAAATTGTCAACAGGCTGAGGAGTATGATCAGCTTTGCACTGCCCCTGACCAGAAAATAGTTCCATTTTGATTTGGCCTGGTCCAGCAACGCGGCCGTGGGCACCAGAAAGATAATGCCCGGGCGTGTCTTTAAAACCTTTGAAAACACCCGGTAACTTTTATAGTATTTTTCCAGGTAGAGATAATGCTTCCCGATATAATGATAGGCCACCGGCAGGTCGGGATATTCGGGATTATTACGGATCAGCGATTCCAGTGCTGCTATCTTTTTTTCGGCATCCTTTCTGCTCGATGCATCAATTTTCATTTTATTGAGGATGCGGTTTTCTTCCCGATATTTTATGGCATTGCGCTCGAGTCGCTGAATACGAATTCCGGATTCGATGACCGCCCGATGGGTCGCCGGCAATGAATAGCGCAGAACTTTTCGGCTGTATCTTTCAGCATGGGCGTAATTGCCGACGCATTCCTCGTAAAACCAGGCTAACTTGGCGTTGATCGTGGCTTTTTCCCCGTCCGACAAATTTTCCGCAGTCAATAATGATTCTAATAGAGTTTTCCCTGCAAGCATTTCACCGCTTTTGAATTTTGATTCTGCATTCCGGATGATTTCAGCGGTCTCGGCGCCGTAGGCAGGCAGAATGGATAGAAAAAGTACAATAAGGATATAACAGCATCTCATTCGGATTGCTCCTTGGATACTTTTCCGTCATTGCCGGGTTTATTATCCTCCGTTTTTTTCATAAACTTGGCAAAGATAACGGCAGAGGCGGTTCCAAATATGGCAGATGAGACCAAAAGCATTGTGGGAATGGCGAAGACAATCGACCCGATGGAGCTCGAGTTGGGATTGTATCCCTGTTTGACTCTCAGAATTTTTCCCTGTTTAGTGTCTATTTTTTGAAATCCTTTCATGTTTGCTCATTATTTTCTGTATTAAATTGAGTGAATATTTAATTATCCTTTAGATATCCTCCGGTCACTCCCGGGAAGCCGCACGCGCATCAAATTAATCATCGGTCATTGGTCAAAAGGTCTGTTTGAAATGTAGTGGCGGGGTTTATCCCCGCCTAACAGTTGATTGTCGCCTTCTACCGCAGATTTTCCAAGTTCCAGGCGGGGATAAACCCCGCCACTACGCTGATAGCTGACTAACGCAGGCCTATTTTGGTTAGGCATTATCTCCTATAAACCCGGCCAAATATCCTTAAGTCAACACCTAGGTGCGAAGGCGGGAATCCACTAAAATTAAGATGTTAGTTGGATTCCGGCACCCCGTTCCGCTGCGGTCGGAATAACGTAATTAGTCGCCGGGTTATTATTTTTCTAAATGTCAATCCGGCAAGCAGCAGCAGATATACAAAGACAATCGGCAGAATAAATGCCAGGTTATACAGCAATAGAAATCCGACAGCTTCTGCGCGGTAGATGGGATCGGATATCATGGTGACGATGGGGATATAGACCGGACCGGCGCAGGCCAGTTCCAGGCCCGCAAAAACGACACCCGAGATCAAAGCGGCCGGAACCATAATGATACGGCTTGTCGAAATGAACAGGGCCCGGTTGCGAATCTGTTGAAACCGGCGTGATAATACCGGGTTCTTCTTTTCCCTGCTGAGCCACAGGCGTTGAACGTGATCGAAAACGCTGGCCGCCGCCGCGAGCAGGAGACCGGCCAATACCGCCCACTTGAGGGCAACCATGGCCACATTGTCGCCGGCGTTTGAGAAGCCGTACTCAAAGAATCCGAGCCCGCCGATGACGGATGCCGATAAAATGGCAATCACAAAGGCCAGACCCGCGCTGATAAGGTTTTTATGCGAGCCGGCCGTTGCGATCAGAAAGGAAATCAAAACGATCAGCGCTGCCGGACCGCATGGTTTCACCCCGCCTCGCAGCCCAGCGCCAAACACGGCAGCGGGCGAAAGGCCGTCAAATCGATTCTCCCTAATCGTTTGGGTGTCGCCCGGATCCTGAAACGGTACAATCCGATCACGCATATATTGAACCGGGTTTTGCTTGAAACGGCCGAGTTCTTCTGCCAGACCGTTTTCGATATCCGGTTCCCCGCCCAGCGCCCGACGACCGATAAATAGCGTCGGCATCTCTGTATGTTGATGCCCGAAATCCGCACCGGCCGCCAGCAGGAGGTCATAAACGGCTTCATGCAATTCAAGATCATAAAAATAAATCTTGAATGATATTTGGTATTGCCGGGCCAATCTCGGCAAAATGCGGTTCAATAATTTGTGACAATAGGAACAGCTGTCATATGAGAACAGGTGAATCGGCAAAAAAGGCCGATTTTGCCCGGGTTCAATAATGATTTCCTGCCTGACTTTTTGGGCAATCTGCTGCAGGTCAAGCTGATGGCCGGCTGTCTTGTTTTTGGGACTGATGGTCAGAGAATCCAGGATTGTATCGTTGACATCGATGGCACTGATGGTTAGCGCACCCGCCTGGACGTCGACTTGGCAAAAATGATGGCTCTTGGCTTCTGCCTGAGCGGCATAATCCGGATTTTTGTTCAGCCACAAGAGTTCCGCGCCGCCGCCGCCGGAAATAATATACCGGATGCCATTATGCTGGGAGCGCTCGTACATGTGCCATGATGCGAAGACAATATCAACATTATATTTCTTGAATACGGGCTCCCAAACGCGTTTCAGCAGGCCGGACGAATACCCCCGGCTGATCAACACCGGGTCGTGCAAAAAAACGATTCGATAGAGGCTGTTTTGGACTTTTTCTTTTGATAGTTGAGACTCCAGCCATTGCAATTGTTCGCTTTCGGCGTCTAATTCTTTTCTCGATTGAAACCCGCGTGAATCCCAGGCATTCATGGCGAAAAATTGTACATCGCCCCATTCAAAGTGGTAATAGCCGCGTTCAAGCAACGGGAACAACGCTTTGACGAGGCCTTGACCCTGCATGTAGTCATTGTCACCGATCACCGGGTATATGGCGGCTTTTCGCAAGAGCTCTTTTTCGGTTGAAAAAAAAGCCTGCCACAATTCAAAATCCCGGCCGTCGTCGACCATGTCACCCAGCACCAGGCTAAAAGCGGGTTCTTTTTGGATTGCCCGGTCAACCACCTTTTGGTGATGTTTGTGCGTCAGGTTTTCTCCCGGTCTTGGATCTCCAAAGACAATAAATGAAAATGACTCGCCTTTATTGCAGGCCGTGCGGATTTGATAGGTATGGTCGCCGGGCGGCGTTTGAACGATCCCGTCTCCGCCGATAACCTGGTAGCGATAGGTGCGGCCTGCTTGCAGCCCGCTGATTTTGACAAAATGCGAGCGGGTCTTTTTTGCGGATTTAAATTCAATTGCGGAATCATTTTCGAATATTATAACCTTGGCCGGCATGCGGTTCTTTAAATGAAAGGCAACTGTGGCAGAATTCGTGTCAACTTCCAATAAGTACGGTTCAATTGAGAATGCATTTATTGATAATTTCGCATCTACATTATTTTGAAAAAAAAATAAGAGAAGAGAAATAGCCAAAGCATTAAGCTGTATTCTGCACGTATTTTTCTTTGTATTGTAAATGATCATATAAAAAATAAAAATTACCTGAATTTTTCTATCGCTATCCTAGTATGTTAGAGCCACCTCAGATACGGTAAAATTCTGAGTTGGCAACATTCCGTGCAAAATTCAGGTAGCCGCTTCATATTTCATTCTCCAACAGCAAATTAAGCCGGTTGCGAATTTGAGCGATGGTAGAAAGATGGTAACCCGCTTTTTGCATAACGATGGCTTTTGTGGGCCCGATGATGACGGTCGTGGGGATCTTCTTGATCTTGAATTTTTCCATGACCTGCCTTTTTCTATCCAGTAGAACCGGATAGCTGACTTTGATGGACGTTTTCAATAATTCACTGAGCATATCTCTGTTCTCCGGATCGACAACAATCGATACCACTTCAACCGGTTTGTCTTTCAATTCGGAGTTGAGTTTTTCAAGTGCGTTTAAATGGGTTTTACAAACATTACACCAGGTCGCCCAGAAGGCGATGATAACTATTTTTCCCTCATGCTGGTTGAGATAAAACCGTTGGTGGTTGGTGTCTTCCAGACGAAAATCAGGAGCCGGGTCGCGTTGTGTCGCAGCGTTGGTATTGCCGTCCGCGCAACCGAGAAGAAAAGAAATACCCATGGCAAGAAATATACTACTTTTCATCCGGTGCTTCTCGTTTTGCCTTTTTATTCTCAAGTTTGATTATTTTTTTGAATCGATAAAATAGGTGTAACGTGACTATCATGATCATTCCGGTGCCGGCAAAAAAAGCGAAAAGATAGGGTATTTGACTCCCCACTGAACTTGAATTGGGATTATAGCCCTGCTTAATGCGCAGAATTTTACCTTTTCTATGTTTGCCGATAATTCTCATGAAATCCACTTACGCTATGTCTAATATTGCATTAATTCTCTCTATATAGCTTGGTCAAATTGCCTGAATTGGTTGATTTCTCCAAGCAGATGCTGGATGCTCGATACTTGATGCTGGATGTCTGAAAACACACTATCGGTGATTTCAAATAAATCCAATATCTAGTATCGAGAATCCAGTATCGAGTATCCAGTACCCAGTACCCAGTACCCAGTATCCAGGCTCCAGTACCCCGAATCGAGTATCCAGCATCCAGTATCCAGTACCCAGTACCCAGAATCCAGTACCCAGAATCCAGCATCCAGAATCCAGCATCCAGCATCCAGCATCCAGTATCCAGTATCCAGCCTGCAACTATGAGGTAATCTTTGTCGCCAGGCCTCTATTCAATGCATCAAGCAACAACTCTGAGTTTACGGCGGAGTACTCGGCATCTAAAGTTGCCGCAATGGTTTGATGCGCCTTGCGATCTGCTTTTTTAATTCTTGGCGCGATAACTCTGTAAAATATGACGGCCTCGGCCAGTTTGACATCGCACTTTGAAATATCGGTTTCACGTAATGTTTCAATTGACTGCATTTCAAACAGCACACAAAGCGCATAAGTTCTATTCACAATGCGCTCCAACCTTGTGGCTGCGGTAATATAATCCGCATCAGTCCCGGCTTTCAATGCAGCCAGGGCCAGATCCGCTTCCGTTTCAAGTGGTTTATCCCCATTAAAATAGTCCGTGTCCCGGCGGATAAATGTGGGTCGGATTCCTTCAAAGAGCGCGGCGATTTCGTTGGTGATTCTTTTTCTAGTTTTCAGGTCGGCAGTGGCCATTGAGCGAATCGAATCTCTAATCTGCATGACAACGATGTGCTGGAGACCTTTGGCCAGCGTTTGCTGATTGACTTTGGCGTGCTTGTTGTCAGCGCATTTTTCAATAGCTTCCGTTATCGCCCCATGATACTTGGTATTGTTTTTCTCATCGACTTCTTTGACCAGCTTTGAACAAATCCTATACTGTTCTTTAATCGCATTCCAATCCGGAGGACTCTTCTTTCTCATCCGTTCGATCGCGACCTCGGCCTTGGCAAATTCCTTCAAGTAGGCCAGATTTTTTGAATGTTTATCCTCCGGTTGACAGGCTACAGTGACGATGAGACAAATTGATAACAACAGCACAACTTTTTTTGGGGCCATTTTTGATTCCCGGCTGTTAGATCTTTATGATGGTTAGATAATGTTCATTGGTAAAAAATATGACTGAATATACGAAGGCAGCCGCGAACAACAGGTTAAGCATGATGCCGCATACCGCTGTAAATGTGACGCCCGGTTCTGATTGACGATTCGAGATTCTCAACAATTTATTTGCCAAAGTGTGTGAAAATGGAAATCCACCGCTAAACGCCGCGGCCATCCCGGTTGCGATAATCAGCAGTTCATTGATCGATGAAAATTGTTCTGCTATCAGCCAGCCTGCCATTGAAAAAAGGAATAGAAGCAGTATGAATGCCAGGGCCGCTGCAAATAACGAATTCAATCGAATCCCGGTCGGCGGCCAAAAAATGCTGCCGATGATTATCAAAAACGAAATTGCCACACTTAATTTATTCAGATGTCGGCGGCGTAAATTTCTATTGGCTCTGTCAATCTGTGACTTGATATCTTCTGCCGAGCCCGGCAAGGTTATCAAAGCTTCGTTAAACGCGGCGATCGCTTTTTTATACTTTTTGGCATTATAAAATGCTTCACCGATCTCCCACCAGACCTCCTTTGAGTGGGGATGGGCCGGAAATTTTTCCAAAAGCGCCAGGTACGTTTCCCGGGCTTTTGTAATATTGTGATCCCGGTACTGATTGGCCAGCCAATAATAGATCACAGGGGCAATGGCGGCATCCGGATATTGCTCGATCATTTGATTGACTTCAGCCAGAATCTTTTCCCTGCCGAGGGAATCACTTTTATTTTGCAACAATTCGACTCTTCGTATCTGTTCGAAGCGCCTTAACGGAATAAAATCGTAATCCGCAAATTTAGTGATGTATTCCAATCTTTGAGAAGCCAACGGAGCCAGGGTGCTGTCCGGGTAGCCGGATATAAGTTTTTGATACCATTGCACGGCTGCCTTATATTGAAAAAGCTTGGTATCCAGAATATCGGCCACGGCATAAACCGCATCATCGATTTGGAAATGCCCCTGGTTATTTTTGATAAATTCCTGATATGCTAACACGCTCTCTTTGTATGAGCCGGTGCTGGCCAGGCGCCGACACTCTTCACAGGTTCGGTTTTCTTTTAAAGGGGGCAATCTGAGGGTGATTTCATCACCGGTATCCAACAAAACGGCATAAGTCGCCTCAATATTGACGTCAATCCGGATGGCAGTCGTTTTTTTGCGGCTGCCGGCTTCCATCAGCGGCAATTGCATATAATTGATGGTATCGACTCTTTTACTTGCAATTTTTGGGCCGGGTATCAACACAAACGCAATTTTATGGGAAGGAAATTTTTTATTATGGTCGATGATCTGCTGATGCAAGGTAGAGGCCTGGTTGGCCGGTTCGATATAATTTTGGCTGTTTTCCCGGATAATGATACCGATTGTGTGGGCCGTGGGGGAGTCTAAAAATTTGCTTAATTCCAGGGCATCGTCAATAAAAATCAAGCTGAGGCCGCCCCAATCAAGCTTCCAGGATTCAGTTGGATTATCGTAACGATTTTCAGCGTGTAAATAGCCGGATTTTTGTCCATATAAATCATAGAGCGGAACATAAGGCTTGATCGATTGATAATCATTGAAATTTGATTCTTCTGAGAATGACAGAACAAATTCAGGCATCTCCGACATCAGAAGTGAGGTGATTTGATCGGATAGATAATCCAATTCAATCAGGAAGGAAAAGGGATTGACAGCGGCCGGCTGGGTTCGAAAAAAGTATTTTGTCTCATTGTCTCCGATCCAGTATAAATATTGGGTGCCGGGTTCCAGCCCATCGATCCTGACTTCATGCCGATACGAGCGATTGAAGTTTTCTTCCGCTGTCTTTGTCAACCCGGGGTTTCCGGCCGCATAATAATTGATTTGGCCCCGGTAGGGGTTTTCGCTGATCCAGGCGATAGTCACCGTTGACGCATCAACACTTATGATTTCGGGATTGATAACGGAATTTGACGATTTGCAGCCGCCTGAAGCAAATAACAATAAGATGAGAAAACAATAAACAAATATTTGTTTTTTGCCACACACTCTCATGATGTTTTATCGGCCGGTCCAGCCGAAAAAGTAACTTTTTAAATGTTTCGTATTGGAAAAACCACGAAATACACGAAACACACGAACGCCAAAACACGTTCTGTTCCGCATTTTAGTGTTTTTCGTGTATTTCGTGTATTTCGTGGTTCATAACGCCTTCCGTATCAGATGTCCCGGTTTCGCTTGGCGCGCACAGTAGACGTCTTTCGGCCCAAACCCAGCAGGATGAGGACAAACAGCAGGACCAGGCCACGTCCCCGCACGGCGCTCCAAATACCCCATAGGTCGGGATTGTCTGAATGATTTCCAGCGACCGAAATAAAGCAGCTCAGATCATCCGGCAGGATTCCGTCCACCAGTTCTTCCACCGGTGAGTCACTGGAGCCGCCTCCGCCGGGATCGGTTTCCGAGCCGAAGGCCAGCGGGTCGACAATGATCCCGTTTTCGATGCCGTCCGCATCGCCAAAGCCGCCGTCGCGCAGGGTCAAAATAACCTCCCGGCGGCCGGCGCTGAATTGGGCATAGTCCGAATAATCCGACCAGATTCGATTGACCGGATCGTACTTGAAGATATAGCCTTCAACATAGGCCGGCCGGGACAGATAGATGGTCAGCGTGGTCTCGTCACCGGGATTGGCGACCAATACTTTGAAATCAAGCAACCCGAATTCGAAGTAGTTAGGCTTGCCCTCATTCCCGGAATTCCAATCCGGATCCGTGGTGTCCTGTACCTCCAGTGAAACAATGGCTTCGACATTGGGAGCGTCCTTGATGCTGATGCAAATCTGATCTTCGTCTGCCCCAAAGGGCATGCTGACACACTTGATGTCGGCCTGGGCGATGTCGGAGCTGCCGTCTGAATCCAGATCCAGCGTGTCCGCCACTTCCTGCAAATCCGGCACCCCGTTTTTGTCCGCATCATGATCGGCCGGGCCCGAAATGAATTCTCTTTCCTCGGACCACTCGGACGGCATTTTGTGGTTGTCGAAATACCTGGCCTTCCAAATGTACTCGGTATCTTCTTCCAGGATTTGCTTGGGCAGGGTCAGCGATGTCAGGCTCGAGTTCGAGGTGACGTCGAAAACACAGACGCCGTCGAAGGCCCGGGTTACCATCCATTGGGTGAAACGGTGGTCATCATTGTCATTCGGGTCGCGAAAAGCATCGGTTTCAAACTGCGGCGTCAAGCTGACCGTCGCTCCATTTGCCGGTATCAGCAACTCGGGCGTATCCGGCTTCAAATTGCCCTCCGCGTGGTCGGGCGCGGTTCCGCCTTCGTACTCATTGATATTGCTGATATCGTCTTCATCCAGGTCCAAGTCGGCATCGTCTTTTAACGGATTCAGACCGTAAGCCAGTTCCCAGTCATCCGGCATGCCGTCATTGTCGTCGTCCGTGTCGGCATTGTTGCCCTCACCGTCGCCGTCCGTGTCCACCGATTCGTCCGCGTTGTACGGAAATTCATCCTGATCGTCCGGCACCCCGTCACCATCGCTGTCGCTGACAGGCTTGCGGCTGACTTCGACCACACAGGTATCTGAATCCGTCAGCCCGCCGTCATCGGTCACGGTAATCCGGAAAGTCAAGCTGTCACCGGTCCTTCCGACCGCCGGCGCGGCAAAGGTGGCTTTGGAGGACCCGGAATTCGTGAGCTTGACGAATGTTCCGTCGATTTGCTGCCACAAATAGGATACAATGCGTCCGTCCGGATCTGATGAACTCCCGCCGTTCAACGTCACGGCATCACCCTCGATAACGCTTTGACCGGACCCGGCATCCGCTTCGGGTTTCCGGTTGCTTGTGCCGCCGGAGCTCTGGCCGTTGTGGTGCAAGGCATCCAGATAGACGCCGTAGCCGGAATCGCTCGCCCAGTCATGACACCGCTCCGTAGCGGTCCCCTCTCCCCACTCGTTGAAGCTGGTGATCAACTGCCAGGGCTCGTTCGAGGCCACCATGTCGCGTACGTTGTGCGCCCACCGGCTAGGATCCCGCGCCAACCGCGGAGAAGCCTCATCGGCCCGCCAGAATCCGGGTGAAATGTTATAGGAGTGGCCGGCAAAATGCGATATCGGAGATGCGGGACCATATTGGTGCCAGGCATCGGGTTGACCGGCGCAGTCGCGAAAGCCGCCAAATACTTTCAGGACCACGTACCACTCACCGTTGGTGGCCTGGGCCCAGCGATCGGTCACGTCACAGCTGGTATCGTCGGCATTATATACAAAAACGACCGGTTTGCCGTCGATCCGGGCGAAGGACGGGTGCTGGGTATACCTGGCTTTCAGGTAAGCCAGGTCGGATTCGAGCTCCGCCACGCTGGGGTTGCCGAATCCTTCACTTTCATAATAAATCGCCCATTTCAAATCGGATTTCGCAGCCACGGTTCGATCCAACAACAAGGGGATGCGACTGGCTTCCTTCTGCCGGTCGACACCCCACCACGATGCGATCGCCACATCGACGTTGGCGTAGTCCAAATCCTGGATGTGCCGGTCGACGACTGCCTGATCATCACTGCTGTAGTGCCCGAGTTCTATGTCATACCACACCTTGACACCGTCGACCGACCAGGTTTGCGGAAACCAGGGATAGTAGAATATTCCACGTAAAGGGAATTTCAGGTCGGCGTTGCTATTGCCGCTGTGCGGGTCGCAGACATCACCCGTGCCGTCGCCGTCTGCATCCGCCTGGTCGGCATTGGCCTTTGCGGGACAGTTGTCGACTGAATCTCGCACACCGTCGCCGTCCGAATCGGGTTCGGGCGTGGGCGCCGGCACGTCAGTCAGGACGACTGAAATCTCATCGATATTGGGACCACCGTTGGTGCCCGCGATCAGCCTGAGCTCGTTATTGCCATCGGCCAGGGCGGTATTGATCACCACCGTCTGCCAGGAAGACCAGGAGCCGGTTGCCGGGAAATCTACCCTGCCGCGGCTGCTGCCGTTTAACATCAGGGTACAGGGACGCGCGCCGTTGAGCAGCGCATACCGGATTGAAATCTCAGCCTGGTTGCCATTGCCGGTTACCCGGTCAATTTCAAACCAGGTTCCGTCGCCGCCCATGTCCACAAAGCCGCTGCCATTGTAGCCGGCCTGGTTGGTCGCGGCACTGCAGCCGCTGGCGGCGTTCAAGTCCTCCGCCGGGTAGACGCCGGCGGCGGGCACCGGCGGCGGTATGGGAACAGCGTCGCCGGAAGAGATGGAAACCGATTTAGAGCTGTTGGCATTGACGTTGACACTGACGTCGACAATGCGGTAGGAATTGCCGTCGAATTGCTGTTCGATGGTGCCGGTAGAGACCTCATAGTCAGCCCCCTTGGGCATGACGAAGCGAATTCGGGCACTGTTAATCGAAAAATTGAACTTATTGACGATGCTGGCGGTATTTGCGGCAGCGGAGCCGTTGTTGTTTGTGTTGTAGGTCAGTACCAGTTTGGGTTTGTAGGCGGACGGGTTGTTTTTATCAGCCGGGTTCTCGATGGCGACCACCTGGGCCGTCGAACCGTTGACGGGCGTGTAGCTCCCCTTCTCCGCGTCCACCCGGAATAAATTGAACTCCGGCGCATGGTCACGGATCGAAGATGCAACATACTGGATCGGTTTACCGTTGATGGGCTCGGGATTATCATCCGCAATATAATGGTTGTGCCCCACGAGAATCAGATCGAGATCAATCGCGTTATCCAAAGGCAGCATGGGATTGCTTTTGCAATGCCCCGCCCCGATTCTAAAATTTCCCGTGCCCACATCGTTCAGCCAGGAGACGGCATCATTGATTTGATGTTTATTAGAATATCCACCCCACCCGTTGTTGAAGACGATAAAACGGCCTTCACCATAGGCAATGTTGTAGGCGTGAAGTCCGTACCATTTATTGTACCATTCGGCTTTATAATCGTGGTTGCCGGTGCTGCCGTCATTGTTTATATCGTAATCGTGGTTGCCGGCAGCCCAAAACGTGGCCGCATGGAAATCGCGCATGCCGTTAATGTCTTGAGATTCAATGCCGTTAAAGGTTTGATCGATTCTGCTGTCGGAAGGACGATATAAATTGTCGCCGGTCTCAAACACAAACTCCGGATCGATAATATTGGCGATATCAACGATCGTCGAGATTTTTTGCAGGGTTACCATATCGTCATAGCCGCCCTGATAGCGGTGGGCATCGGAAATATGCAGGACGTAGTAGTTAGTTTTAAATTCCTTAACCACCTTGACGGCAGCAAGGGATTTTTCCTCCTTGGTTGACGTCAATAACACGAGATCATAGCGATCGGCCGGGGCACTGGCCGGGACGGTCACGGTAATCCGGGTGTCATAGGTATTGCCGGAAGTCTCATCATAAACCCAGCTTTCGGTCACTACTTTTTTAGCTGCCGTAATTTTATGGTAAGGCCCGCGCAGCTCCACGGAGTTGACGGATTGCCCGTTGTCGGCGTCAAACCAGACATCAAAGCTGTCCCCGGCCTTCACAATGGCCGTCGTCGCCCGCCAGGGGTAAACGATGTCACCCGCCCATGCGCTATGGCCTGATAAAAGCAGCAGAAAAAAAGTAGTTGAAACAAAAAGTGTTGCAGTGATTTTCCTCGTCCGTCCCAAAAAACCCGTTCCTTTCATTGGCCCCCCCGCCCCAGTATATAAACGGCTAACTAAAGAATCCGAGTCCATAGAGCCCTGCTTTGATTTCACTCAAGAGGAGTGGAATTTACCTTAGACACCGAACGGAATAATGGAATGGTGGAACAATGGAATATTGGGAAACGAAAGCGGATAATGATCTGATTTTATATACTGATCCATGCCATCCCTATGAAAAAGATCCCCTTCCACTAAACCCAACATTCCAACTTTCCAGTATTCCATCATTCCGCTCCCGACAGCAGCAGGATTCATCGCACAGCCGATTGACTCTGACATGGCCCAGAGGACCAGGTTATCTGCGACAAAATAAATCCGACTTTGCTGTTGGCATGCGATCGTTATGAACTGACGATTCGTTCGTCGATGAAAAGGTTAAGGTTTTCACTGCAATTTCGATGCCTAACGGCCGATAAAGCTGAATCCGGTGCCCCAGATAACGTCGCAATGGCAACATCGCTTAGATCTTTTTCTGGTAATTGGTTTATAATAAAAGACAATTTGAATTACGCGATGGTAATCGCTTGGATTGACAAAACAGAAGGAGCGTGAGCGGAAATTGCCGTTTAATGGGAGGGATTCAATGAAAATTGACAATATTTGACTGAATTATTAACAAATTTTGTCAATCAGTTAAGGGATAGAAAATTGAAAACAACAGGAAAAATCGGCATGCGATGCTAAGAGTCCGAGCCTGAAGGGTTGATAAATATATCGACTTTTACCAGTAGTGTTCAGGTGTCATGTGTCAGCAATGCCGACGGCCTGAAAAGCGGCCAGTCTGATCAAAAAAAACAGACCAATGAACGTCGAACATCGAACGTCCAACATCGAACATCGAATAAGGTATTCTGTCTGTCTAATAATGACTGAGCGACCTGTCGGGTCGTAACCGAAGGCGAAGTCTGAAGCGAATCCACCACTCGTCAATCGACATTCGACATTCGACATTCCAAAGTAGTTTCACACGAGCGGCGGCCTACGGCTAAAAGACAGCCGGTCTGATCAAAGATAAGAAACTTCAAAAAGCAAATTTTGGATTTTGGAATGCGGATTTTGGATTTAAGGTATTCTGTCCATTTTAAAACGACCGAGCGACTTGTCGAGTCGTAGCCGAAGGCGAAGTCTGAAGCGATTCCACCATTCGTCAATCGACATTCGACATTCGTCATTCCAATGTAGTTTCATAAGAGCGGCGGCCTCCGGCTAAAAGGCAGCCGGTCTGATCAAAGATAAAAAACTAATGAACGTCGAACATCGAACATCCAACATCGAACATCGAATAATGTATTCTGTCCATTTTAAAACGACCGAGCGACTTGTCGAGTCGTAGCCGAAGGCGAAGTCTGAAGCGATTCCACCATTCGTCAATCGACATTCGTCATTCCAATGTAGTTTCACACGCGGTGGCAGATTGAAGGGGCAGGAAAACTTGTCTGTCCTCTGTCATCTGACCTCTGTTATCTGACACCTGTCTACGATCCCGTCTGAAGCGAAGCGAAAGCGGGGACACCTGACACCTGAAACCATAAATAACTTAGGCAGATGTCACAGCCGATTGTCTCTGACCCAGCTTAAAGGACCATGCCCTCTGCAACATACCAAACGCGTTAACGAACGGTGAAATCCATATGGGTGCTAATGGGGTCGGTGGCGAAAACGGTACCCGGGTTTAAAAAATCATCGGGATCAAATAGGTTTTTTAATTGGCGCAGGTAGGTGAAGGCCGGGCCCAATTCCTGTTCGAGGTAGACGGAGCGGGAGCGGCCGGCATTGTGCTCTCCCACCAGGGTCCCCTGGTATTTCTGGAGTATTTTAAAGGATTCCTGAGAAACCGTTTCGACTTGTTCCTTCAGGTTTTGGCTGGCCGGATCGAAGTAAGGCCGGGCATGAATACTGCCGAAGCCGGCGTGCCCGTAAAATGATATCTGGATATTCAACTGCTGCATCAAGGCCTCGAGATCCTGAATCACGGGGCCGAAATCTTTGACATGAATCGCAATATCGTCGATGATGGGCAGCAGCAGCAAGTTGTTTTGGCGACAGTATTTTAAAAGAGACGGCAGGATGCGGCGGCGGTCCTGCCACAAAGCCGATTCCTCCGGCGTTCCCGCCTTAAATTCCCAGAGACGCGCAATATCGTAGGCTTCAATAATTTCCCGGCCCGTTCGGACTTTGTCGATAGAATCATCGAACTCGGCCACCAGCGTGGCGGCAATGTCCGGATCCTCGAGGTTGAGGATTTGGCCGTTGACGAGCCGGCAGCAGGACGCATCCGAATACTCGAGTGCGGCCGGGTCGAGCTTTTTGATGCGCAAAGAGGCTTCCGTAAACTCATCATAATTTCTGAAATGAGCGACCAGGGTTCCTTTGGACGGCCGCTGCTTTATCGTCTTCAGCCGTATTTCGGTCACGATCCCCAGGGTGCCGATACTTCCCACCAGCAAATGCGCGGCCAACTCGCCCATATCGGAATAACGTTCAAAGGCCTTTAAATTATAGCCGCCGGCGATATAGGGCCTGGCGGCGACGATCTGACGACTCCTCTCGTCGGCCAGGTATTCTTGCTGGATGAGACCCAAACCGGATTCCAGGTAATCGGGCAGGCCCTGGCTGGTGTCGACGACCTCGCCCCGGGCCGTAATGAACCGCAATGATCTCACGTAGTCATCGAGGGTGCCGTATTTGGCGGTTTTGGGACCGGTTGCGCGGGTGCCGACGTTGCCGCCCAGCGCGCACAGGGCGCTGCTGGAAGGGATGGCCGGCAGCATGAGATGATGATCATTGAGCTTGTTGACCAGGTGAGCCAGGATCATTCCCGGCTCGACAATCGTTTCTTCCCCCAGCGCGGTCAAGCGATTGAGGTATTTTTTAAAATTCAAAACGATCCCCGGGCCGATGGAGGCTCCGCTAAGATCGCTGCCGCCGGAACGGGGAACGATGCTGAGTCCTTCGTTTCTGGCGAACTGCACGGTATGGACAACATCTTCTTCGGATCGAGGCTCCACAACCAGGGCCGGCAAAATCCGGTAGGCACTCATGTCGTGGCTGAATTTGTCCAGGGTAGCGTTGTCATTGTGCCAGTCGCCGGTGATATTGAGTCGAGAAAGATCCATTTCTTACATTTTGGATTTTGGATTTTGGATTTTGGATTGGTGGTATCGCTTCGCTCTAATCATTAAAACAGATTGGATAATTTACTTTAAATATACCCGATCCAAGCCGAGTTCATTGCAACTGAAAAATCCTATGCATGCAAATCTGATATGTCAAGGATCGGGCGCACAGCGGAAAGTCGCCTACATCCAAGACAGCGACAGCCGCCTACAGCTGCAATGATTGTCAAACAAAGTTAAGCTATTTAAATACTTCTGGGATGATCCCCTCTTAGTCCTCGTCCTCGTGCTCGTTCTCGTCCTCGTATGGGTAACCAAGAATTCTAATTGTTAAATTGGGATTTTTGTCCGTCACAGCGCTCTTGGCATGCCTGACCGATTTGGCGGAGTATGGTCGCTCTTCACGTCAATAAAAATGATAGAATACCCTAAATCCAAAATCCGCAATCCAAAATCCAAAATGTATTAGCTTTACCCATAAAACAACCTAACCAGCGACATGGGTATCACCGGAACATAAGTGATCAACAGGAGCACCACTACGATGACGGCGACAAAAAAGACATTGACTCGGCTGACCTCCCAGATATCCGCTTTGGCCACCGAACAGGCGGTGATCAGCACGCTGGCCACGGGCGGGGTTTGCTGCCCGATGCCCAGGTTGAGAGTGACGATCAGCCCAAAGTGAACCGGGTCGATGCCCACTGCGTTAATCAGCGGCATGACGATCGGCACCACCAGGATGATGGCGGCGGCCGAGTGCAGGAACAATCCCACCACCAGAAAAAAGACATTCAGCAGGGCCAGTACCAGGTAGCGGTTGTCCGTCCAGCTCATGATGGCCTGGGCCAGCTGCTGGGGCACCTGCTGCTCGGTGAGGTAGTTGCCCACAAGGGCCGAGGACGCCACCAGCAGCATGACGACCGCCGTCGAGATGCCGCCGTCGATAATTGCTCTGCGCAGATGATTCCAATTGAGTTCACGGTAGATGACGCCGCCGATGAAAAGCGCGGCCGCCACGGCCAACCCGGCACCTTCGGTTGCCGTAACCACACCGCCGAAGATCCCTCCCAAAATGATAAGCGGCAGTAAAAAGGCCCATGAAGCCGCTTTGAAGGTCGACCACAACCTTTTGATCTGGAACACTTCCTCGACCGGGTAGTTATAGCGTCGCGCAAACCAGTAGCAGACTCCCATCATGATAGTCCCCCCCAAAACCCCGGGCACGATGCCGGCCACGAAGAGCTGGACCACGGAGCTGTCGGACATTACCGCATAAAGTATCATGGGAATCGAAGGCGGGATGATGATGGCGATTGTGGCCGAAGAAGAGGTCACCGCCGCGGCAAATCCCCGCGGATAGCCTCTTTTCTTCATGGCCGGTATCAGGATAGAGCCCAGGGCAGCAACATCGGCCACCGCCGAACCGGACATCTCGGCGAAAAACATCGAGGCCGCCACATTTACCATGGCCAGACCGCCTTTGATAAAACCGAACAGGGCCGAGGCAAAGGCAATCAGCCTTTTGGAAATCCCGGAGGTGTTCATGATGGCCCCGGCAAAGATGAACAGGGGAATCGCCAGCAGGGGAAATTTGGTGGCGCCGTCGAACATCACCAGGGCCACATTCGGCAGTATATCCACCCCCTGGGTCAACACCATGGCCACCACCGCAACAACCGCCAAAGCCACGGCAATCGGAACGTTAATGAATATCAGGGCAAACAAACCGATGAGCATCAGAAAAAGGGTCATTGCTGGGGCACCTCCGTTTGAGCGTCCGCTTCGGCCGCAACATCGTCATTGGAAAATCCATCGGGCTTTCGGGCTTCCCGCAATACGGCCGGAATGCCAAGCGCTTCGGCGATTATAAACAATACGGCGCCGATGGGAATCACCGACTGGGTTAAGCGTGTCGGCACCTCGGGCAGGCTGACCAGCGAGTCGCCTTCCAGAATGATCAGGACGTCGACCCCGACCCAGGCCAGCAGTGCGAAGAAACCCAGAATACAAACCTCGCTGAAAATGATAAACGGGATCCGCAGCCCGGGCTGCATGGCTTTGATCAGCCCCCCAAAACCGATATGTCCCCGGTGCAAGGCGGCCAGCGCCGCCCCATAGTAGGTCAGCCAGGCCAGCAGAACGGATGCGATCTCATCATACCAGCTCAAAGAAGCGCCCCCCTTGCGATAGGCAACGGCCACCAGCACGATAATCGTCAGCACCGACATCAAAATGATAACGATAGCCTCCAGCAAGCGTTCGAACCATTTGCGAAAACGCGTATACAAACTTACCTCCTCAAAAAAAGTGTCAGGTGTCAGTGTTCAGGTGTCAGCACCGCCGATGGCCTCAGGCGTCCAGCCTGATCAAAAAAAAGAAACTAATGAACGTCGAACATCGAACGTCCAACATCGAACATCGAATAATGTATTCTGTCTGTTATGAATCTTTTGTCGAACGGTCTATTTTAATACGACCGAGCGACACGCGGCGCAAGCGCCTGCGCTGCGCGAGCGATTCCATCATTCGACATTCGTCAATCGACATTCGTCATTCATTGAAGTTTCACACGAGCGGCGGCCTCCGGCTAAAGGACAGCCGGTCTGATCGGAAAAGAAACTGTGCAAAATCAAGTCAGTTTCGATTTACTCATTTGCCGTTTCGTCCTCGTACTCGTCCTCGAAGCTTCTGAGACTCTCAGTATCAAGCACGACGACGAGCGCGATTTAATTATCCTTTATGACATTTAAATTGATGTTCCATATAGGGTGGTAGGTACAAGATTCAGGAACCCATGTCTGTCATCTGTCCTCTGTCCTCTGCCATCTGTCCTCTGTCATCTGTCCTCTGTCCTCTGTCCTCTGTCATCTGTCCTCTGTCATCCGTCCTCTGTCCTCTGTCCTCTGTCATCTGTCCTCTGTCATCTGTCCTCTGTCATCTGTCATCTGACACCTGAAACCTAATATTATTTGCAATCTTCAATCAAACATCACCACACCCGGACCGCAGCCCGGATGTGGCGACAGCTAGTTCACTAGTACATGGCTCCCAGTGCCTGGGCCGATTCGATAAGCTCCGCGCCGCCGGTAACTTTTTTGCCGAATTCCTCGTAGATGGCACTGCTGGCTTTGATAAAGGCTTCCTTATCGGCCTTGTTGATTACAACTGCGCCTTCCACCTTTTTCAGCAGCTCATTGTCAAGCTCGGCGGCTTTCATGTAAACGAATTCCTGCATGCCCTGGGCAATGGATTCGATTTTTCCGCGCACATCCGCCGGCAGTTTGGCCCAATGCTTCTTGCTGACCGTCACGTAGGCCGGCGTGTAGACGTGGCCGGTGATGGACAGATATTTTTGGACTTCCTGGAATTTCTGGCTGTAGATCTGGGCCATGGGATTTTCCTGTCCGTCGATAACCCCGGTCTGAAGGGCCACAAAGACTTCGGACAAAGCCATTGGCGTCGGGTTGGCGCCATAGCTCTTGAACATCTTTACCCGCCAGGCCCCCTTGGGCGTGCGCAACTTAATGCCCTGCAGATCCTCGGGTACGTTGATGGGTTTGGCATTGTTGGTAATATTGCGAAAACCGTTCTCCCAGACGGCGATGATTTGATAGCCTTTCTTTTCTACCGCTGGCGCCAGTTTGCTATGGAAGAGCCGGTCCCGGATGGCCCGCATGTGCAGCCGGTTTTTAACGAGATATGGCATTTCGAAAAGTCCGAATTCGTCCACCACCGAAGACATAACGGTGGAGGGCAGGCAAAAGTCGACGGTGCCCAGTTTGAGCTTCCGCAGAAGTTCCCGATCCTTGCCGAGCTGGCTCGAACCGAAGGACACGACTTTGTAGCCGTCAACTTCAGCATTGACGCGTTTGGCGAATTCTTCGACGCTGATGGTGAACAGAGAGCCCGGGGCGCCCACGTGACCGAATTTGAGCTCAGCCGCCTGGGCCTGCAGGATGAGAACACCAGGTAAAAACAGGGTTAATGACAGGATGGCGATAAATAGCTTTTTCCTTTTCATGACAAATCCTCCTTCTGTACGGTGTTCGAGACCGGGAGGTCTCGATGATTGATCCCCAGCCGTGCAACACAAAAGAAAGTTATTCGTTATTGGTTATTAGTTATTAGTTTAATAGGGAATCAGATCGATACTTATATATCACCCGTGATGGGTATATAAAGATACACTCTCAACCTTTGCTATTTTCGAATCCGCCGGGGCGGAATAACCATTAACAATTAACCAATAACACTTAATGGATCATATTTCACTCAATCAGGGTTGCATTCATGGGGTAATTTAGACCTCGGCGTTCAGCCAAGCAAACTCAGACTTCGGCCGGCCTTGGCGCCGCGGATCATCAAATTCCGGTTATTCCATGAAAATCACCGGATACTGAAGTGAACTGCCCCGCGGCAAGCCGCGGAGTATCGGAGCACGATAAATTCTATTCAAACGCAGTCCCGCTGAACTGAAGCGGGACGGGGAATTAAACCCGGCAGATTTCGCTAGCGCCTTAACAGGAGTATTTCAATCTGTGTAATCTGCGAAATCTGTGGATTAAACCTTTGGACCGGCGATTCGGGAAACAGCCGGACTACTTTTCCTTTTGAGCCTAAATACAAAGATAAGGAATTCATCTATATTATTTCACCCCCACCCGGCCTCCCCGCTCGGCTGAGCTTGCCGCAGTCGTTCCAGGGGGAGGAGTTTGACTTCCCTCCCCTGGCGGGAGGGATTGAGGGAGGGGGATAAGATGGCAATATCCTTTAAATTGCAGATAGGTCCGTTTCTTTTAAAGTGCTCGCAAGATAATCTAGAGCGACGGCAACACCTCCTTTTGAAAACGGTACTTCGGCCAGCGCAAGCCCCATTTCCAGGCCCGCCAGCGTTCCGGCCAGCATCAGGTCATTGAAGTCCCCCAGATGGCCGATTCTGAATATTTTGCCCTTGACTTTGCCCAGGCCGATGCCCAGGCACATGTCGAACTTCTCCAGGACCAGATCGAGCAGTGCGTCCGCTTCAAGTCCCTCGGGCATCATGACGGCGGTCAGGGAACTGCTGTATTCGTCGGGATTTTCGCACAATACCTCGAGATCCCAGGCCTGGACGGCGCGCCGGGTGGCTTCCGCGTGACGGTCATGACGCGCAAAGACATTGGTCAACCCTTCTTCTTCCAGCATCTGAATGGCTTCGCGCAGCCCGTAAAGTAAATTGGTGGCCGGCGTGTAGGGGAAGAATCCGACCCGGTTGGCATCGAACATCGCCTGCCAATCCCAGAACGACTTCGGTAGGTTGGCTGATTTGGCCGCTTCCAGCGCCTTGGGGCTGATGGCGTTCAAGCCCAGGCCCGGCGGCAGCATCAGCCCCTTCTGGGAACAGCCCACCGTCACATCCACCCCCCAGGCTTCATGGCGGTAGTCAATCGAGGCCAGCGAGGAAATGGTGTCCACCATCAACAAGGCGGGATGGCCGGCCCGATCCATGGCTTCCCGGATCGCCGGGATGCGGCTGGTGACCCCGGTGGAAGTTTCATTGTGAACGACCATCACCGATTTGATCTGGTGGTCCTTGTCCTGGGCCAGTTTTTCTTCAACCACTTCCGGCTTGACCCCGTGGCGCCAGTTGGTGGGGACAAAATCGACTTGCAGTCCGAAGGCGTCGGCAATGTTGCGCCAGAGCGTGGCAAAATGACCGGTCTCGAACATCAGCACCTTGTCACCGGGAGACAGTGTGTTCACCAGGGCCGCCTCCCAGGCGCCGGTGCCGGACGAGGGATAGACAACAACCGGTCCGGAAGTTTGAATGATTCGCTGCAGACCGGCCAGAACCTCCAAAGAGAGTTCGGCAAACTCGGGCCCGCGGTGATCGATGGTCGGCTTGCTCAAGGCCCGCAGCACGCGATCCGGCACGTTGGTGGGACCGGGAATTTGCAGGAAGTGGCGACCGCTTTGATTTTTCATGCTTTGCTCCTCAACTTTTATTTCAGTGGATAAAAATTCTATCTTCTCGATGTATACTAAATGGTGCTTCTGACATCTTGTGTGAAACTACAATGAATGACGAATGTCGAATTTCGATTGACGAATGGTGGAATCGCTCGCGCAGCGCAGGCGCTTGCGCCGCGTGTCGCTCAGTCTTTTTTAAATAGATAGAATACATTATTCGACGTTCGATGTTGGACGTTCGATGTTCGATGTTCATTAGTTTCTTATCTTTGACCAGATTAGACTCCGGCACCCAACTACACCGCTGACACCTGAAACCTGACACCTGAAACCCCTTTCAGCAAAAACCCGCATTTTGAAGAAATTCTTCAATTCAGAAACCAATAACAAAAAACTAAAACTAATAACTGACAGTTTCGTAAAAAATCGGAATTAAGCATTTTTCTGGATTCCCGCCTTCGCGGGAAAGACCATAAGTGATTGAATGTCATCTAGATACAGATCGTGTCATACCCGCGAAGGCGGGTATCCAGGCGTTTCAATGACTTTCTACGATTTCATCAATACCCAATACCGAATACCTAACCCGGATAAACCGGAAATACGAAAATCGAAATACGAAATACGAAACAAATCCGAAATTCCAAAATTCAAATGTCTAAAACGACATTACCGTCGTGAAAAAGTTGAATCCAATTCCAATCTTTGTAGATGCATGTTTGTTAGTTCTTTATAAATGTGCCAACAAACGTTTTGCACAGTTTCCGAAAAACTGAGTTGGCAACCGTCTAATGCCGATTACCCAATACCCAATATCCACTACCCAATACCTGATACTGAATACCCAATACCAAATACCCAATACCAAATACCTAATACCGAATACCGAATACCGAATACCGAATAAAGCGCCCCGTAGCGCGTTATTCCCACGACTTTCCCGAAAGGGCAACCGGAGCATCGATCTCCTGCAAAAACAAGCCGGCTTTCGCGCGGGCATCGATTTTCTGGGTGACGACATGCAATTGGGCGCCGAATTTTTGCCGGCAAAAATCACCAAGGGCCTGGCGGGTGTTGGCACTGCCGGTCACCGGCAGGCTGGGCCAGAAATAGGTGGAGACACCCATGGCCACCGTCCACAGCGCCTGGGTTACCTCAGCGGTGCGGCTGGCTTCCGGAAAATAGGCACAAAGCGGATACTCCGCAAGCGCTTTGCCGCCGGCGGCATCCAGGGCCGGCAGAAAATCCGTCATGCGCCAATCGATCACCGACGGCAGCCTGTCGCCCAGGGAGTCCAGCAGTTCGTTGACGCCGGGGCCGCATTCTTTATCGCGGCGAGCCGGGTCCAGCAGTCGATATTTTGCCAGGCTGACGCTGGCATCGCCATCGGAGATGCACAATATATCTTCGGCCAGAAACTGTTTGGCGATCGTGACAAGTACTTCATCCTGGGTGTACTTGACGTTGTTGCTGCCGGCCAGGATCGCAATCCCTTTGATTTGGCCGTCTTCCAGCGCCCTAACGATTTTATTGATATCGACCTGGTCGGCTGAATATCCCATAACCGCCGACTCCTTTACCATGGGGATATCCCGGACAATGTTATGTCGCATCTCATAAGCCTGGCTGGCCTGCATCACTATTTTCTGGGCCAGTGCCTGGGGATCCCCATTTTGATTTAATCCATCGGTCGGCACGACAGTTACCTTCCAGTCTCTGGCGACATCCGCCAACGACGGGTTGACAAATTGGCTTCCGGCAACGATCAGATCGACGGCGCCGGTCATCAGGGGAATCTCCTGGGAAACAGAGGTTGTCACCGGGAAAAAGCGGTAGGGCGGCAGCAGCGGATCGGTGCAGACGCCCATGACGCTGACCTTTTCCTCCCGGGCCGCCTGGGCGATCTTTTGTTTGAGTACCGGAGAAATGGGGCCGTACAAAAGAACGACGGGTGTATCCTGCTGCAGAACCCCCAGGTTGACCTCAAGTTCTGAGGCCTTGGTACTGCCAAAAACAGCGGTCTTTAGCCGGTTCTGCAGCCGGGCCGCCATGCATCCCAACAGGGCCGTCTTAAAAGACCACAGCAGGGTTTCCGCCATGTCGCTGAAGCCGCCTTCCAGGCGCTGGGACGCCTTAAAGACATCGTGGGCCAACCCCCGGGGCATGACTCCGGCTGCCTTCCATCTCTCCTGCAGGGGCGCCGAAAAATCATCGGTCGTCGCGCCGTTGCCGGTGTGGAGCAGATCCATAATCGCTTTCAAGGTTTGGTCGGTTTGGGCCGGGTCGGCGGGGTCGACGGCGCCGGCCTGGATTTCATCGACGAAATCATTTAACTGATCCAAATAGGCCATGGTCCCTTTCAGAACCAGTCGCAGCAGGGATTGCGCCGCCAGGATATCTTTGTCTTTGCCGCACACCCCCAGTTTGCTCCGGCCGCGAAACGGGTGGCTGATGCAGGGACCCTGCAGGCAGTCCCGGCAGCTCAGCCCGGATTCACAGAAGCCGCATTCGGGAAGCTGGCCTTCGAATCGGTCCCATGCCACCGTTATTTCCTGATCGGCTGCTTTCAGCAGGAAATGATTCACTGCGCGGTCAGCGGTCTTGCGCTGGATAAACTCCATCTATATCTCCTTTCTAAAACACCTTGCGATAGTCCTGGCGGGGTTCGACCGTAATTGCCTGGGTCGGACACACTTCGGCACAAATCGGGAATCCCATGTTGCGGCAGCGGTCGCATTTGATCGCCACTTTGTACGTCGGCGAGGGATTGATGATGCCGAAGGGGCAAACCATGACACACATCCAGCATGCGATGCAGGTCGGTTCGTGAACGTAAACCAGCCCCGAATCGGGATCCCGCCGCATGGTGCCGTTGGGGCAGGCGTCCAGACAGGGAGCTTCGACACAGTGCCGGCACTGCAGAGCCATCTTCGTGCCTTCAACATAAACCCGCGGCACGGGTTGGGGATCCTCAATAATGGCTTCGGCCAGTTCTTTGGCCAGCGAAGCGATTTCCGTCCCGCACCACAGCTCGCATTGATGACAACCCGTGCACTTTTGGGGATCGACCTTAATGATTTGCAATTTTTACACCTCGTAAATTAGGACGCAGATTTTCGCAGATGCACGCAGACTGCGACAAATTGAGGAATTGAGGAATTGAGAGATTGAGGAATTATAAAGACCGATTACCTTCAATTCCTAAATTCCTGAATCCCTGAATCCCTGAATCCCTAAATTGAACCCATGCTTATCTGTGAAAATCTGTAAAGATCTGCGTCCCATACTTTTTTATCACATTTCACATTCCCACTTTGTCTCGCCTGAGCTCGTCGAAGGCCGCATTCTTTGTCTTGTCGCTATAAGCTCATAATCGGCACAACCTTGAACCCCGATCCTCCAAACCCTGCGTGTGGGGTCGAAGCCGAAGGCGCAGCCCCAAACCTCTGATTTTCTGATCTTCTGATCTTCTGAACCTCTGAGCCTCTGATTCTCTGATTTTCTGATCTCTGATTCTCTGATTCTCTGATCTCTGATTTTCTGATCTCTGATTCTCTGATCTTCTAATTTTCTGATTTTCTGATTTTCTGATTTGCTGAACCTCAAAGCCCCGTATCCATCAACTCCTTGAACTCAGGCTCAGGAAATTTGTCACCGTAGCGCCGCAAAAGCGGCAGAATATCCATGAAGCTCAAATTGTTGCTGATCAGGGTTTGAATATAGTCGGAAACCTCGATTTGACGCCGGAGCAGAATCGATATAATTCCGCAGCGCTGGGTTTGACCGACCCCGATAAAGATGGCGCCGACGATGCAGCCATTTTTCAAAATGATCTTTTTGTAAGTGTGCTTCGTGCGCTTTTTGACTTCCTGGAAGTGGCATTCCTCATCGACATAGGAGCATTCTTCCGTGCGGGTTACGCCCATGGACATGGCCGGAATGCCAATGAAATTGCCGATGGAATTCATTCTGACCGATCCGGCATAATGTTGTTCCCGGCCGGCCATGTTGAGGCCGGCGATGCGGCCTTGCTCGACGGCCGTCGGCCAGATGGCGTTGACATAAGGCTGGTTGCGGGCGATGTCGAAAGTTTCACAGACATCGCCGGCTGCGTATATATCCCGGGCACTGGTCAGCATGGTGCTGTCGGTTGTGATGCCGCCCATCATGCCGATGGCGATCCCGGCCTTTTCGGCCAGTTCCACCGCCGGCCGGATGCCGGTGGCCAGGATCACATTGTCGCACTCTATTTCACCGGTGCTCGTCACCACGCTCTGAACCCGGCCGTTGCCGGTGAATTCAACGGCACGTTCACCGGTTATCACCTCGATCCCCATTTGTTCGAGGAGTCTTCTGATAATGCCGGCCGCCTCGTCATCAAAAACCGTCGGCAGTATATGCCCCAGCTGCTCGAGCAATGTGACTCGAAAGCCTTTTCGCATCAGGCTGATGCAGGATTCCACACCGATGCTGCCGGCCCCGACAACTACTGCCCGCTCGCCGTCGAACTGATAGATACGCTCCGCGTCCTGCATGGTTTTGAGGGGAGAAATTCCGTCTTTTTCGACGCCAGGAATTTTAGGAGCAATCGCATTGCCGCCGGTCGCCAGCAGTAATTTATCGTAGGCATAGGTATTTCCGTCATCGGCGGTGACGGTTTTGGCGTCCGGGTCAATTTCCTTTACCCTGACCCCGATATGCGCGTTAATATCGTTTTCGGTGAAAAAATCGGCCGACCGGAAGTTCAAAAGCGGTTTGGCAAGCTCCTCGGCGACATAGTAAGGCAGCAGTACTCTGGAAAATAGCGGCACGTCTTCATCACTGAACAAATCAATGCGACTCGCTTTGTCAACCGACCGAATGGCCTCCAAAGCACTGACGGCCGCGGCGCTTCCGCCAACCAAAATATATCGCATCTTCTTCTCCCTTTTTTAGCACCTCATAAAATGACTAATGACAATTGACGAATGACGAATGATGGAATCGCTTCAGGCTTCGCCTTCGGCTACGACCCGACACGTCGCTCAGTCATTTTAAAATAGACCGTTCGACAAAAAGCTCACGACAGGCAGAATAAATTATTCGACGTTCGATGTTGGACGTTCGATGTTCGATGTTCATTCGTTTCTTTTTCCGATCAGATTGAACGCTCGCGGCCAGATTCGGTGCCCGTGTGAAACTTCATTTTAAAGGTGGATATTGATCCGTCCTGGCCCACTTCGCATTTTGTAGGTTGGGTTGAGCCTACTCCAGGATTTGTTGGGTTTCGTTGCACTCCACCCAACCTACATTTTGCCGGTGTTTATGCGAAATGCGAAACCCAACATCGGCCATTTTCCAATCCGAGTCCCAACAATTTCTTTATCGATCAATCTTGCCGCTATTCAACTCAGCGGCGGCGCTGATACCTCTTTTGAAACTACATTGAAAGCGAACCGCAGAATATCGAATATCGAACCGCAGAATGTCGAAGTGTGGAATCGCTTCGCTCAGTCTTTATATAAAATAGACAGAATACATTATTCGATGTTCGATGTTGGACGTTCGATGTTCGACGTTCATTGGTTTCTTTTCTTTGATCAGACTGGCCGTTTTTTGGCCAGCGGCCGCCGCTCGTGTGTGACTACAAAGATCGATGATCTTGACCGACAAAGTAGCGGCGGGGTTTATCCCCGCCCAAACGGCGGCTACCGCCGTTTTCCACCCACGAATCGGCTAAGTGAGTTTATCCGTGATTGTCGCCAAGCTCTTGGCGGGGATAAACCCCGCCAATACATTGGCAGCCCTGAAGAACAGGTTTAGATAAATTGAGCTTTAGGGCATCTGTTAAGTAAATCGCGGTTGAACCTTCGACAAGCTCAGGTGGGCAAACCGCTCCCACAATTATATTAGCGTCTTAGATCAATAATAGTGTCTTTCTCAAATTGACTGGACGCTCGCGGCCAGCGTCGACACCCGACACCCGAAACCCGACACCCGAAACCCGAAACCACAAATGTTAGTTATAAAGGAATAGCACGTGTACGTCATGCATACCCAAACGCCACCACACCCGTCTAGTAAAGACTCTTCACCATATAGGTGGCAAGTACTTCCCGGAAAATCTCTTCGCCACGGGTCAAATTGAAGTTGCCGCAGGTGCAGCACTGGGCCATCTCCACCACGCAGGATCTGATGGTTCGGCGGCCGCGTTTGACATCGCGCACCATTTTGCCCACCAGATCCGAGGCGATCATGGCATGACCGCACATGGTGTGCAGTTTCAAAATGGCATAGCCGGGCAGCCGCTCGGTTTTGCCCCAGGTTCCCAGGGAATATTCCAAGGAATGAATCGCGCCCAACCCGGCTTCGTGCATGCACTGCTGGACCACATCGGTGACCCCGGAAATGATGATTGAGATGCCGGGTCTTCTTTCCTTGAGCTCCTTCATCAGGGCCACAATTTTATCCCGGTTGTCGAATGTACACTGTACGACGGTGCCGTCCGTGACATTGGCCAGGATATCATCCATGGTCGTGTTGTAGATATTGCCGGTCTTCATATCGCCGAGATTGATCGGTCCATGTTTGTAGCAAATGCTCAAAAAGTCCCGGGTTTTGGGCGCCGAGCCATCCTTGTTAACCCCGGTGGATGGGCAGCCCAGCACGACAAAATCCTCTTTGAGGCTCTCGTAGTCCCCCCTGCGATGCAGGCTATGAGTCATGAAGCGTCTCCTATAGTTATTGTATCCTGGATATCCTGCTCCTTAAATTAAATCATAGTGAATTACCCCAATTGGATCAGTGCCGGTTGGGAGTTAATCGTTAGTGGTTATTGGTTAATAGTTGGAGGAATTTTGTCCTTTATTATTCTTCATTGCTCGGTGAATTATAAAATGAAACGATGATCAATCTCCAATAACATATAACAAATAACGATTAACACCTACGGGAGTGTTTTTCGCTCAATTTGGGTTTTAAAATAGCTGGCTGATGAACCCATTTCCATAATGTAGCCAAACGAACTTAACTCCCGTAGAAGTCATAGGCCGGCAGTCCCAGTCCCAGGTTGTTTTTGCTGTTGATGGAATACCAGAACCCGGCTTCCTCCAGCATGGCCTTGATCGGCACGTCTCCTTCCCGGGTAACCTTGGTGATCACTTCCACGGTAAACACCGAATCCACCTGGTCGGCGGCTTTCTGCAGGGCTTTTAAAGCCTGGGGCAGGTTCTCCAATTTGCATTTGCCTTCAATAATGGCGGAAGTCGCTTTTTCGCCGAGTACGTCGTCTCTGATTTTGCCGGTGGTCTTGTCCGACATGAAATGGGTTACCGGATTCTCGTTGGCCAGTTTAAAACCGATATCGGCGCCCATCAGGGCCATGGCGACGATCTCAACATCACGAAAATATGCGCCGAGTCCGGGCCGGCCCAGTTCGACACCGACCCCCACCTCGCCGGGAAGATAGGTGCCTTTGACGTCATTGGTTTTCATTTCCTCGGTTCCCCGCCCCGGCACTTGTGAGTCTTTGAACTCGATCAGCGGATTGCTCAGGATTCCGCGAATCTCCCGCGGCCAGTCTTCGACATCCTGGTAAAGGGCATTGACCGGACAGATGTCGGCCCGCACGCACATGCCGCAATCGGTACATTGATCCTGATCAATCTCGATGTAGATGCGACCCGGGATTTCCGCATGCCGCCGAAAGGATTGGATTTTACCCATCGGACAATAGGGGAAACACCGTTTACATGCGATGCATTTGTCTTTATCGGCCCTCATCTTAACCTCCGTAACGATGTTGCTACAGTACCAATTCTCATTTTGCGCCAAATTGAGTCGTCTTTTTGGAACATTATATTGCGGATTGCGGATTGCGGATTGCGGATTGCGGATTTATGGAATCGCTACGCTCTATCAATCATAATTGACCGTTCGACACCAAAGCTCACGACATGCAAATTTCCTTCAATTCCTAAATCCCTGAATCCCTAAATTCCCCAATCTCTAAATCTATAAATACAACCCATGTCCAGTATTCACGCAAGACTCAGTTAATGAATTCCCGCCATTTTTTAATCGATGGAGCGTAGCGACTCCTCCAATCCGAAATCCAAAATCTAAAATCCAAAATCGAACATCCGCCAATCCGCAATCCGAAATCCGCAATCCGCAATCGACTATTCCTAAATCCCTATAGTATGCAACGCCTCTTCCTTGGCTTCCTCAATGTGCTCGCGCATCACGCGTTCGCAAAGATCGGGATCTTTCAGACTGATCGCCAGTACTATCTTTTTGTGGCCGTCAATGGTGCGCCGCGCACCGGCGAGATAATGCAGACTGTCTTTGCGGTAGCGCAATACATATTTGCGGGTGTCGGCAATCAGGCTGTGAAAGCGTGATTTATGGGAGATTATCCCGTGCAAAGTATCATGAAAGCGGGTGTTGTATTTGAATACCTCGTCCAGCTTTTCGCGTTGGAGCGCCTGTTCGGCCTGGCCAATCAGGCGCTGCAGTTCATCGATTGACTCGTCATCAATACAGGCACAAATCAAACGGATGGCGTAACCTTCCAGCGCGGCCCGAATGTCGAAAAGATCTTCCATTTCCTCGCGCGAGTCGCGCGCCACTGAGAAGCCTCTGCTCTCCATGGGTTTGACCAGGCCCTCGGATTCCAGCTTGTGAAGGGCCTCCCGAACCGGCGTGCGGCTGACGCCCATGCTTTTGGCCAAATGCTCTTCGGTCAATCGTTCACCCGGGTTGAACCGCCCGGCCAGAACGGCTGATTTCAGATTGTTGTAGACCAACTCCCTCACGGAAGTAGATTTTTTCTTGGTCTTGCTTGAAATAGCGGAATTTTGCAATGTTGTATACAAATATTGTGGTGTTTTTAAAATAAAAATATTTCTAATCCAGGCAAAATGAAAAGTCAATAAAAAATAATTAATTAAATTTCTATATAATTCAGTATATTATCAAAATACATCGGTCTCTTGCTCAGGGTTTGACAATCACGTCTGCCTTCGTGTATCTTAAGGATGAACTATAATTTTGGATACAATAATTATATTGATGACTTGTATGAAAATAAATCAAAGTATATGGATTTAGACTTTCATAATATGGATGAACCACGAACCACACGAAAGACACGAAAATAAAAATTGAACCTTTTCTAGCTTTTGTGTATTTCGTGTATTTCGTGGTTTATCTCATATTCAACTTCATTTAAGAAGTTTCTTTCTCGAATTGACCGACTGTTTGTTTAGACGGCGGCTGGGCTGACTTTAAAAACGAAGAATATAGCCCGGCCCGCTGAGGTCGCCTGGCTTTAGTACCAATTTGCAACCCTAGCGAGGAAAATGAATTGCCCAGAGGCAAGCCGCGGAGTATCAAAGTACGATAAATTCTATTCAAACGCAGTCCCGCTAAACTAAAGCGGGACGGGGAATTAAACCCGGCAGATACCGCTATCGCCTTAACACGTGTATTGCGATCGGTGTAATCTGCGAAATCTGTGGATTAAATCAAATGAGTTTCGTGGTCGAACTGGACCCTACAAAATGTAATGGCTGTGAAGAATGTTTAGAGGTCTGCACGGCTGAAGTATTTGAGATGCAAAATGGCAAATCCGCGGCGGTCAGGGCCAAAGACTGTGTCGGCTGCCTGAGTTGTGTCGAAATCTGCGACCCGGGGGCGATTAAAGTGGAAGAAAAAGGCCTCAAACTGTCGGAAACCTGCGCGGCCCTGCTGCGGGATATTCTGTAAGTCGGTCTTTACTCACGGTTCCATGTTGCTAATTCCCACCGTAAATCATCTCAAGCGAAATCTGTCATTACAGCGGTTAGTCTTTTCCCGGGTCCACGATCGAATAAGTGACCCCGGAAGGGCAGCAATGGCACAGCTCCTAGCTATCAGGTGTCAGGTTTCGGGTGTCGGGAAATTGAGGTGATAAATCCTCGTAGAAATTTCAGATATCAGGATCACAGAAAAAAATTAGTTTCTTTCTCAATTAGACAGTCTGTTTTTCTGGCCTTCAATATCGCTCTATCAACGTATCCCGCATCGAATCCCAGGGACCCACCGGCCACATATCCTGACCCCAGCTGCAAAGTGCGAGCTGCAGCTCCAAAGACGGCCTGGGATCGAGTCCCGCGCCCCGGGAGGTGATGTCGATCAAGCGCAGGGTGTTGCGACCTTGAATCGGTCCCGGCTGCGGAAAGGTCTGCCGGCCCAGTTCCGCCAACGAAAAATCGGTGCTGTCCCGCGGCTGAACGTCGTTGTTGTTTTTCGCGGTGGCCCAATCCTCCTGGGTCCCCCCCTGCACCGCCTCCAGAAAGTCCCAGGTGAGGGCTTCGTATAGCTTCGAGTAAAGCTCATCGGGCATTTCAATCTGTCCGACGCGCTCCCCGTCTTCGCCGCTGAAATACCAGAAAGGCTGCGCATAGCGCAGGGACAATCCGGTGCCGCCGCCGTAATGACCGTTTGTCTGCAGTTGGCGCATCTTGATAAAGGTCGCATAGAGCCGGGCCGCGGCTTTACGATCAACCTTGGCTAATTCGTAAAGGCGGATGTGGGTATAGGCCCAATGACTCGTTTGGACTTCGCGATATCCCGGGTTTAAGATCATCTGGAGATGATACCACTGATTGTTCTCGTAAATGCCGATGAAGTTGGTCTTTTCCGTGAACTGCCGCGAATCGTATCCGATATAGTGCGGCGCAAGGTGATAGACATCGAAGCGATCATCCCGGGTAGCGGTCACCCACCCGCGCGGCTCCGCCCCGCTGACGCAGCGCCCCAGGGAGCACCATTTCACCGTCTGCTTGGCGCCCTCCTCTTCGAGGCCGTTGGCATGGATAATCTCCCACAGGCGCACGGCCATCCAATGCATCAAACCCCGTTTAACCAGCTCGATGTTCTTGACGGATTCAGGGTCATGACGCAGATCCTGGCAATTGCTCGGCGTGATGCGCGCATGCGGCAGCCGGATCGCTTCGGTGACCACACCGTTAATGGCCCGATGGTCCGGTCCGCCGTCGAAGGTTTGGGTGTAGCAGGTGGCGCCTCTGGCCCACCAGCGGCCCAGCTTCGTGAAGAGACTGTCGAGATTTTGCCGGGTGGGATTTTTCTTCGCATTCTCGTAAAGGAACTCGAAATAGGGCTTGCCAACCGGATTGCCTTTCTCATCGGACAGCACCGCCGGGTGTTCGAGATCGAAGGCATCGATGGGCGAAATGGGGGGCAGCCAGGCGCCCCAGTGGGGCATCGCCAGATCAGTGGGCAGCTCCCGCAGGTTCAACGTGCCGTAGCGGTCGACGACTTTGACGACCTCATCATAGCTCGTTCCGTTCGGGAAGAGGTAATCCAGGGTGTCTTCGTCCCTTTCGAGGATCGCGTCGATGCCGGCCCCCGCAGCCCATTCCGCCACCGGCCGCGCATCAAGCCCGGGGCCGGGTTGGTAGGGCGGATTCCAGGGTCGCGCCTGACGCACCCGGGGAACATTCTGGCTGCGGATGAAAGAGGCAATCTGCTCGCCCTGCTTTTTGGTCAGTTTGTGGGACATCGCCCCTTTAACCAGGCTGGAGCTCGAAAAGTTGTAGTAGGCAAAGCCCCGTCCGCTCGGCGTGTGGCAATCGCCGCAGGAGGCCCGGATCATGCCGTCATTCGGTCCCAGTCCATTGCCCTGCCCGTCGCTCAGGTCGGTGGCGAGGTCATAGAGGCTGTTTCGCGCGTTAAACAACCGCCGCCCCTCCTCGATGTCCGCCGATGAAGGGTGAATCGGTCGCCACAGCATGGGATCGTCGTCAACAAACGCGCTGGAGGGCAGCACCTGCCTGTCCAATTTGCCATTGCGCAGGAAATTCATCTCGATAATGCGATACCCCAGCTGATGGGGGTCCGCGTCCTTGTGGACAAAGGTAATGGTGTTGTCGCCTGTTTTCAAACAATTGTTGTCGATCTTGACCTTCATCCGGGCGACCCGGAAGGCGCCGCCCAAACCGCCGGCTTCGGCTTCCGGCCCGATAACGGTCACGTCGGGATTGCCATAGAATTTAATCGGGTCATTGGATTTCGGCCCGGCGTAACCGGTATAGGCTTTCAAATCCACGGGCTGGCAGCTGTTGATCTGTACCTGGGCCTTGACCTTGCTCATATTCCGGTCGAGTTCATCGATGTGATAACCACAGGCGTGACACCGCAAATACAAATAATCGATGTCTCCAATATCATCGAGGGCAACGGATACCTCTTCCCGCGTACCGGCCCCGCCAAAGACTTCGATAGGCAGCAGGATGCCGTCACCGGGTTCACCGGCCGGCGAGCAGGTACCCTCCGACACGCCGCAGCCGCAATCACCGGGCGTCGTCTTATAAGGATCGTCGGGGCAGAGATCCGGCATGCTGCTGCTCACTGCGGCCACCATGCCATCCAGATTGGGGCCGCCTTTATCAGTACTGGCCATGACGCGGACGGTGTTGAATCCCTGCGCCAAAGTCACCGTAACACTGTCTGTTTTCCAAACCGTCCAGCCCCCGGTAGTTTTAATCGGCAGGCTGCCGATGTTCCGCCCATTGACAATGATTGAGACTGGACGCTGGGCTGCGCCGCCGTTAGCATAGCGAAAGGTCAGCTCAAACGCCGCAACCGTAACCGCATAGACATCGTTCCATTCGATCCAGGTGCCGTTGCCGCCGAAGTCCATGAAACCGTAGCCGATGTAGCCGTCGTTGTTGGTCGCAATATTGCAGCCGCTCGCTGCCGTGCGATCCTCGGCCTCGTAACGCATATCTTCCTGCACAACGAACGGCTCGAGGCTGACCAGCATTCCGGTCGGCGCCTCAGGCGGTGTGGTATCCTCGGCAGACGCCATTCCGGCTGTCCCCAAGATGACAATCACAGTGATGCAACCGACACTCAGCTTTCTGACTCGCGGTTTTAAGAATTTCACAAACGTCAATTTTCTTTCGACTGCAAAGCCAGCCAGCACCCAGTTAATTAACACGGCTATTTTCATTTGATATTCCTCTATCGATCGAATAATTCAAAAATCCAACCCGGATAAACCGGAAATATTAGCCACAAAGCCACTAAGACACAAAGAAAAAAAATTAGTAGGAACTTCGTGCCTTGGTGTCTTGGTGGCGAAAATCTTTTACATTATAAATCTTTCGCAAACATGATGTGACTTCAATTTATAGACACTAATCTGCCTGCTGCGAGCTGCCGGGTCGAACGATCTATTTTTAATGGACAGAGCGAAGCGATACAATAAATCCGCAATCCGCATTCCGCAATCCGAAATCTCTATTCCACATTCCAAAATCCCAAATCATTGGCCCCAGCTGAAGGCTTCCAGGTCGAACAGTCTATTTTTTAATGGATAGAGCGAAGCGATTCATTAAATCCGCAATCCGCATTCCGCAATCCGCAATGCACTCTCCCCAATCCGCAATCTGCATTCCGCAATCCGCAATTCACATTCCCCAAATCCGCAATCCAAATTCCAAAATCCAAAATCCTTTCTTACTTCCCGATCCAGACATCGAGCACTTCCGGACTTACCGGCAAGCCTGAACTGTCTGCGTCCGGGGTGAGGAGCAATTCAACTTTCGTCACGGCGCCATCGCCGGCGCGAAGGTTGACAGCCGCTGTTTTAAGGCTGCTTTTGACATAGGGGTCACTGCCCGCCTCACCGCTTGCCGGCAGCATATAGACTTTTTGTTGGCCGCCTTGAACCACCCGCAGACTGAAATCACAGCCCCCACCCGGGCAAAATCGTTTATTTTTTGCGGTTGATCGATCCGCGGCGTTGGACGGATCGAAGGTCAGAATGCGGTTGCCTTTATAGGGACCGATAGGAGGATAGACCATGCTGACGCTTTTGTCAGACAGGGTGCAGGCAGCCATGACACTGATCACCTGAACGTCTTGTTCGATCGGGTAGCGCACGCCAAGCCGGTCCGTCATCTTCTTGGTGTAGTCGCCGCTTTGCTCGCTCCACTTGTAATATCCGTCGGGGCGAAGGACGGCCAATTTGCCTTCGATGTAGTTTTGCATCTTGAATACCGAATAATCGGAAAAATGATTCATCAGGAACGGAGGTTCCTGTTTGCCTGTGCCGCCGCCCTGCATGGGGTCGCATTTGTACATACCTTTTTTGTACGCAAAGTCGATGTCCCTCTGAACCGTGGGAGGGATAAAGGTGAGCGAAGGCAGATCGAATCCCCAATTGGGACCGACGTGAACCTCTTGCGGCGGTGCGGGAATGCCGTACATATCACCGCGGTAAGGATAATTGGCGCTGTTGCCCCAGTGGGGCAACCCCAGGGCATGGCCCAGTTCGTGGTGCAAAATGCCGACACCGCCCATGACCCCGACGCCGTCAAAGCCACCGGCCTGTCCCCCGGCGTGGACACCGGTGATATTGATGTAGCACATGGCGACATCGAAATTGCCGCCGCCGGCCGACAACGCCTCAACCCATTGTAAAGCCGCCGCCTGCTCGCCATCGAAGTTCTTGCCGGTCTTTTCCTTGTACTCGTCCTTTGACTTAATTCGCACGTGGGGCGTCCCGGCATCCGGACGCGCCGGGATCACCAACTCGGGAAATATGATGTTGCGCACCCGCTCCACCGTCAAATCCGAAACCGGCCACTTGGCCTCGAGTTCCTGGAGATAGCCGACCGGGTAATCCCCGGATGATTCCTTAAAGTAGTGGACATCAAACATCTTCATCGGTATGGGATTGGGCGCGCCGACGTAGATGTCGTGGCTGACGGAACTGGAGCCAGCCTGAATGTCGACGCGCATCCCCTGCTTTACCCATTCGGCAGGGATCATCACGGTAAAGGAGTCAGAAAAGCTGTGCTGAACTTTGCCGGGTTCCGATGGTAAAGTTGTAGGCAGTTTGCCGGGGCCTCGAAGCTTTAAATTGGTGCTGCTACCGCCCGAGCTCACTTTGGCGCTCACCAGGGGTGCTTGGCCGCCGGTTGGTGAAATCACATGGACCTTGAGCAAGGCCTGCCGATCGCCGGTTAGTTTAAAGTAAGGATCAGTGGGGCGGCTGACATGGGTCTGGGCTAAAAAGACCGCATCGATCACGGCGTCTGCAGTACCGCCACCCGAATCTCCATCCCAGGGTACGAGGGATACCTCCATTCCGGTCGGAGCCTCAGGCGGTGTGGTATCCTCGGCGGAAGCCATTCCGGCTGTCCCCAAGATGACAATCATAAAGATGCAAATAGCGCTCAACGTACTGAATCTCGGTTCAACTATCTTCCAAGACATCAATTTGCGTCCAGCCGCAACGGCAGCCACCACCAAGCTATTTAACACGGCTATTCTCATTTGATTTTCCTCTTGTGTTCCAAAAATTCAAAGCCATTCTGCCTGCTGTGAGCGTCCGGGTCGAACAGTCTATTTTTATGATAGACAGAGCGAAGCGATACAATAAATCCGCAATCCGCATTCCGCAATTCACGTTCCGCAATCCGCATCTTTAGCCGCGGCATCATGTCGCGGCGAAGCTCGAAGAGCGAAGACGGAAGTCCTGCCTTATCGGACGACGACGGGTCCAAATTCCCCATGCTCCATGCCCCATGCCCCATGCTCCATTCCTCAAACCTCAGCCCTGCTGTCCTCTCACCTTCTCACCCTCTAATCTTCTCACCTTCTTAATTTTCCCACCTCCCACGTCCGATGTCCTCAGTCCTCAAGCCTCAAACCTCAGCCCTATTTTCCTCTCACCTTCTCACCTTCTGATCTTCTCACCTTCTTATTTTTCCCACCTCCCACGTCCCATGTCCTCAGTCCTCAAATCTCAGCCCTGCTCTCCTCTCACCTTCTCACCTTCTGATCTTCTCACCTTCTTATTTTTCCCACCTCCCAAGTCCGATGTCCTCATTCCTCAAACCTCAGCCCTGCTTTTCTCTCACCTTCTCACCCTCTGATCTTCTCACCTTCTAAGTTTTCCCACCTCCCACTTCCGATGTCATCAGTCCTCAAGCCTCCAACCTCAGCCCTGCCTTCCCCTCACCTTCTCACCCTCTGATCTTCTCACTTTCTGATCTTCTCACCTTCTAATCTTCCCACCTTCTGATCTTCTCAGCTTCTCAATTTTCCCAATCCAAAATCCTTAATCACCGCCCCAGATCGTTTTCGCAGCGGGCTTAAGCGGCCTCAAAGACTTCAACTTGCGGCCGACCACAACGGCGACCAGCAGCAAAAACGGCATCATCATCAGGCGCCTGCCGATGCGATGCCAGGGATTGGCCGGCTGCGTGGCTTGCGGCTTCTGCGCAGCAGTAATGAAACAGGCCAAATTGTCGGCCAGATCCGATTCCTGATTCGGATTCCAGCTCAGGTATACTTCCTCGGAATAGACGTGGCCAGGCAGCAGGAAGAACAAAACCGTCAAAGCTGCAATAAAAAGAAGAGTTTTGTGAGTGCGGGTGAAATTAAGTCCTAGGTTTAAACATCTAATATCATTACACATGGCTGCTCCTTTCAAACGGTTTTGCTATGCCTAGCCCAGCGCCGCCATATGAAAGGTGCGATCGCTGCCCGGCAACCCTGCTGCCATATCCCGCCGACTCGGGAGTTAGGCCAGTGGCTTTGCGTCCCACCCTTTCAAGTGGTTTGCTATTATCAAGCAATCATTTGCCAATGACTGATCATTCGCAAATGCAGATTTGGAGATTTTGACTGCAAATTAAATGCCGAATCGCTAACTTATTAAAATTTTTTCCGTTAAACAGAGAAGTTACAAAGATTCTGGGTAGACCGCTTTTTTGTAATTGGTTTATATTAAAAGACAAATTGAATTACACGATGGTAATTGGTTTTATTGATAAACTGGAATTGGGATGGCCGTATTTGGCCTTAAGAGAGGATTTCCCAATGAGGGGTGACAATATTGGGCGAGATTGGTAACAATTTTTGTTAGTCTGAAAGGACGGCAATTCAAAACAAATACAAAAAGTTGGACGCAGATTTTCACAGATGCACGCAGATTTTAAGACCAATTAACTCCATTGCCTTCGGCTAGAAAAATCAGGCTAATTTCTTCCTGCAGACTACGCTGCACTGAACCTCTTTTAAACTAGACACTGCAAATTTCCTTCCCAACCAATCCTTGACAAAGATATCAATAGTGATACTATAGAGTCATGGCGAAAATTGATGAAATATTGTTACAAATGAAGCGGAATCCCAAAGGGGTTCGATTCAATGATTTGTGCAAAGTATGCGATCATTATTTTGGAATGGCTCGCCAAAAAAGTAGCAGCCACCGAATTTACAAGACGCCTTGGCAAGGTGATCCAAGGATCAATATACAGAATTATAAAGGACAGGCCAAAGCATACCAGGTAAAACAAGTGCTTTTGGCTATACAAAAGTTGGAGGACGATCATGTCTCTTAAAAATGACCGATATACATATCGGGTGACTTGGTCAGAGGATGATAGCGAATATGTTGGGTTATGCGCTGAATTTCCTAGCCTGAGTTGGCTATCCAAAACGCCAGAGGCCGCATTGAAGGGCATCAGGAAAGTTGTCGCTGAAATAGTTGAAGATATGCAGCGAACGGGGGAAACAGTTCCTTCCGCAATCGCGGGTAAAAGTTATAGCGGCAAATTTATGGTTCGGATACCGCCGGAAGTTCATCGAAGACTTGCTATTCAGGCAGCGGAGTCTGGTGTTAGTTTGAACCGACTGGCCAGTTCCAAACTTAGTCAGTAATAAATACCAAGGCATATATTAAGAATCAAATATTAACCATTGCTGAAATTGAAGCCAAATTTAAATCGGAATGGGTATTAGTTGAAGACCCGCAAACGAACGAAGCTCTTGAAGTGCTGAAAGGAAAAGTCCGTTATCATAGCGGAGATCGGGATGAAGTCTATCGTAAGGCGCTCAAACTCCGTCCTAAACGCTTTGCCATGATATACACGGGAACGATACCTGAAGATACGGCTATTGTACTATGAGCTTTCCAATAGCTCTCAAATAACCTTGTCGATGTCTGATTCACAGATCCGGCTTCCTACACATATCTGCGATATTTTCTGATCTGCTCTTGTTGGAAAATTTCTAACGCAATGGGAGTATAACGACGGCTATGGGCTGAAGGGATCCCAAATTCCCTGCAAACCCTGTTTTCACCCATGAAAAGTGCAGCCTAAGGCTGAAAAACGATCATTTATGGCAGGTTTCTTAATAAAACACAAACACATAACTTGGTCCGACAAGAGATACATAGAGCTAATTTAGGACGCAGATTTTCGCAGATGCACGCAGACCGCGCCAAATTGAGGAATTGAGAGATTGAGGAATTATATAAACCGATTACTTTCAATTCCTAAATTCCTGAATTCCTGAATCCCTAAATTGAACCCATGCTTATCTGCGAAAATCCGTGAAGATCTGCGTCCCATAATTTGAATTTCGGATTTTAATTGATGAATATCGTAGGGTGGGCTGCCGTTGGCCGCGGCGAAGTCACGCTGCAAGTGTGACGAAGACGGGTGCCCATCAATAATCGTTGACTTCTTCCGTCTATGCAAAATTTGATGAAAAAGGTGAAGGAACAGACATTAAACGGTGACGGAGTCATGTAAACCGAATATGCAATGTAGTTCGGAGAATATCAATTATCTTTACAATTGCAGGCTTGATAATCAATACCTGTGACGTCACAAACACATCGTGAAGCACATCTATTTCATTCAATATCAGTTTATTAGGTGGTCTCGCACTGATAGACCTATATAATACCATGGTACTGGCATTAAACCTGCAAATTGCTGGGATAGAAAAACTGGCGTCGCGACTTGTCTCACGGTTTCCCTTCAAGCTGGTCAGGACGGGGTGAAAACGTGCTCCAAATATTGCCACTCAAACGAGATGATGGAAAAGACTCTGAAGGCTATCGCTCGCCTTGAATTTTGAGGATATGTTCTGGCCGTTACTATTCGAGATTTATCGCGAGAGCCAATAGGCATTTTACTCCAGGGTACATCTGACATAACGCCCAGTGAAATAGTGAAAAGAGGTTTAACGAAGTAAATAACAAATTGCCATAAACGAGAATTCCTTAAATCTTAAATCTTCAATTCCCCGATCTGACGGTACTACCGCTGCGCGGTGACCGGATTGGGTGATGGATCACAAAGTGGAATGATTCAAGGTTTGGAAATACGTACTCGATCAAAATTGGTATTGATTTATTGTTACTGATTTTATATGTAACTTTTTGAAATAGTTTTGAAAGTAAACCAACTGCCATCCTTGGAGGTTTGTATGGTTACAATCAACCCCGTTGCTCCAGCACGAAGGAACGGGGTTTATTTTTTTTGGAGATTCCATGTTCAGTTCATATATAGACCAAACATGGAAAATTTAGAAAATATTTTCCATGTTTTATGCCCTAATATAAAAATAGATGGAAAATTTTCCATGATATAAGGGTGCTAGCATGGAAAATTTCCCATCTATCAACTCTGTTAGCATTAAATAGGAACGAAGAACGGATTAACAAATGCCAATAGACTTAACAGAAACACTTGTTATTGGGGTTTCCGCCACTGCATTATTTGATTTATCAGAAGCAGATAGAGAATTTCGATCAAAAATTGAGGAAGATCCAGAAACGGCCATCATTGAGTATCGGAATTACATGCGGAAACATGAGGATGATCCACTCAACGACGGGACAGGCATGCCGCTTATAAAGGCACTGTTGAACCTAAATAAACACCAAAAAACAAATGACAAAAATCCAATTGTTGAAGTTGTTGTTATTTCACGGAACAGCCCAGAAACAGGGTTCCGAGTTCTTAAAGAGATTAGGCGCAGAGGGCTAAATATTACTCGGTCTGCTTTTACAGCGGGAGAGCCAAGCTCAGACTATTTAGAAGCTTTTTATGTTGACCTTTTTTTAACCACCAATGAAAAGGATGCACAACAAGTTGTTGATAGTCGAGTTTGTGCTGGAGCTATTGTCAAAGAACCTCCTAAAATGAGCGATCACTTATCCGATGATCAAGTTAGGTTTGCTTTCGATGCTGATGCCGTTTTATTTAGCGAGGATAGTGAACTTGTCAGCCAAACAAAAGGGTTAGACGCATTTTGGGAAAATGAAGATCTCAATCAAGACATTCCGCTGCAAGAAGGTCCTCACGCAAAATTGTTAAAGAAATTATCTGCGATTCAAGAGCGCCTCCCTGGTCGAATAGAATTTTCCCCCGTTCGACTCGCAATCATGACTGCGAGAAATAGTCCTGCCGAGATCAGGGTAATTAACACTATACGCTCTTGGAATGTATATGTTGATCAAGCATTTTTTCTTGGAGGCTTGCAAAAAAGTCGATTTTTGAAAGCTTTTAAACCTCACATATTTTTTGACGATCAAGATGCTCATCTAGATCCTGCAGCTTTAGTTACTCCTAGTGCTAAGGTTTTATATCCAAGCGACTCACCACTCAAGAAATTGATCGAAGAAAAAGATGCTAACAAAGCTAATGCAGCCGACGCAAAAAGCCGCGCGGCTGATTAGGGTCGTTCGGTGGTAAAAAAAAATGAAAGCCAAAAAAGCAAAAGAAATTCCACAATTTGATTTATGGCTAGAAGTTGAAACCGGTGAACCTCTCGATCAGCCTGCCAATAGAGCTTATGAAAATTTTGGAAATATTGAGGTTAAGCTGCAGGATGGACGCCGATATACACTTAATGTTTGGACTTTCGACTTTTTACCCTTAGCCAGATACCCATGGCCATATGAAATCGATGAATCAGAAGAACCTGCAAAATGTCTTTTACCGCCAGATTTATTTGTTGAAAAGTTTGACAGACAAACTATTGAGTATATTATTACACAACTTTTGAAAAATGATGAAATGAAGGACGAGTGGTTGTGTAAGGACAATGATGATAGCACCGAACCAGTCGCTTAACCTAACCGGGCGATTTATGCCGATTCGCGTGAATTTCGGTGCAGGTTCAAAAACCCAGCGCCGGTAGGTTAGCTCAACCGTTGTGCTATTAAAATTTCCATGAATTTATCTAACTTAATACGATCGATATTTTTAATATTAATTCTGACTGGATGTAGTAGTCATCAAACCAGAGTATACTATTATCCAATTCTCGAGCTTGGTTGGACTAAAGAAGATAGGCATGTTCATGGTGCCCAAGTCGAGTATTTCAGGTTTGTGTGTGGAAAAAGTGAAATTTATTTATGGCCCATCTTATACGACTATAGCATAACTCATCGTAAGCTTTTTGGAATTCCATACCAGCAGAAAAAAGCTACCGGACTTCGAAGAGAGTATAGAGAGAACCTATACTTTCAATATGGTAAAAAATTTGAAAGCAATGATGTTTTCGCAATTAGTGTTAATTATCTTAATTTCCAGGGAATCAACTATCCTACACCAACTATTAACAAAGATACCTCAGAGAGCTTTGATGCTATAGACGAAAAACGTTTTGACAGAACGGATGTTGAAACTGGTGAAATGGTAGTCTATTTTTTTGATATACCATTGAAAGAAGACGACCAAATTCTACTGAAATTCGAATCCAATGACGACTATTGCTCAATAAAACCATTACAGTTTAAAAGGGATGTAAGAAGTGCTGCCTATTGGGATGGGCCTATTCAATAAAATTGCACAACAAAACAGTTGAGCTGACGGCGTGAATTATGCGGGTTTTCGTATAAGGCTGTGCAGGTTCGACACTCATTTGGGCCGCAGCTCACTTCCAAGTTCGATGCCAGGTATAATTATGGAAGTGGTAATATTATACGGAACAGAGAATATCGATTGGGAAGAATTATGTGAATTGTTCAGGCTTGCACCCCTCGGCACTCGTGAACCTGAAAGACTAAAATTAGCTGCAGAGAATAGCCATACTGAATTACTAGTAGCATTATGTCGGACCAAATTAAGACATTGAAAATCATGGAAATAAGTGTTAAATGAGGGGTGTAAATGGGTCTTAGAGCTATCTTTTTGATAGCAAAAAGCTAGCTTTAAGAAAATCAAGAATACAACCGGTAATTATTACCCCCGACAACTTTAATTACCAATGGCCCGCGCAAACAGACATCACCTACCTGGCTATGTG
>Ga0209454_1000075_pt1 | contig 69548 bp, 57 predicted proteins | sample WorMetHERISLAND1_2_FD_187400 | JGI IMG/M metagenome (GOLD analysis project Ga0209454, IMG submission 187400) | Marine gutless worms symbiont microbial communities from Max Planck institute for Marine Microbiology, Germany - Olavius geniculatus... | ecosystem: Host-associated > Annelida >... | reverse complement strand
GGACGTGTCGCGGCGTAGCTTTAGCGAAGACGGACGTGTCGCGGCGTAGCTTTAGCGAAGACGGACGTGTCGCGGCGTAGCTTTAGCGAAGACGGACGTGTCGCGGCGTAGCTTTAGCGAAGACGGACGTGTCGCGGCGTAGCTTTAGCGAAGACGGAAGCTGAAGCTGATACACAACGAACTACTTTCGATTCATCCACTTTAAAAAAGCAACTTCTTATCTTGGATATGCAATAGAATTGGGGACGATTCCATCTCGGAGGAGTTTTGATATTCACTGCCTAAGAAGGGTTGTTTTGCCGATCTGTCTTCCGCCACTCACCGTATAAGCACCGAAAGGCATACTTGCCATTTATGTTGTTTGGTATGAACTCAAAATTTGTAAATTTCGCCGCAAACAGTAAATATCTTATAAAATGCCAGCCGTACAGTCGGTCCACCCTTCATTTTTATAATTTCTCAAAAAATCTGAAAAGGAGGACTTAATCATGACATTTCCTATAGTTTTGGCCCATGGTGTCTGCCGTTTCGATGTGCTATGGAACGAATCGCTCGATGCGGATAACAGCGATAATCCTAAAATAGATCGCTTGAACTATTTTAGGGGGATTCGAACGATGCTCAAGGACAAAGGGTATACTGTGTATCACTCCAAAGTTGGTTGGGCTGATAGTGTCGATGAACGTGCCGCGGATTTGAAAGACAATCTATTGGGCATCCTCAATGAGACCAAAGCGGATAAGGTCAACATTATCGCTCATAGCATGGGCGGACTCGACACTCGCCATATGATGTTTAATGATCGAAACGAAGGAAAGATCCATGAGCGTATCGCTTCCGTAACCACTATTTCGACGCCCCATCAGGGGTCGCCGTTTGCCGACTGGGGTCTCGACAACCTTCCGCGGATTCCCGCACTCTTAAAAAAAGTCGGATTGGACATCAGTGCATTTCAGGATCTGAGGACGGATGTTTGCAAGGCCTTTAACGAACGAAAGGATGTGATTGCGTTCGAGTCGAGCTGTGAGTCGGAGGTAAGGTTTCAAACATACGCGGGTAAACAGGATTTCTGGGGCATCTTCAGTCTGCTGAAGGGTCCCGCTCGAATAATCGAGGAAAAAGAAGGTGAAAATGACGGGCTTGTGTCTGTCAGCTCTGCCAAATGGAGAGAACCATATTTCAAGGGTACACTTGATGAGACCGACCATCTTAACGAACTGGGATGGTGGGACGTGGATCAACTTTTGGAAGGTGAAAGTGCAGATGAACTGCTTAAACGCATTCATACCTTTTATGCGGAGGTTGCGGAGGATCTTCCGTAGGCGCTTAGCGGCACCATATCGACAATTTGTTGTCGATGTTATCCGAGTCACTGTATTTCCAAAGTGACAAATGATCTAAAATTTAAAATGACTAAAATGATCTAAAATTGTGGAATTCTATCATTTTAAAAAGACAGCATACCTTAATTTTAGGCTATTTTAGGCAATTTAGTCATTTGTCAGTTATACCAGCGCTGTTATACTGCTCCGTAGGGGCCACTTTTGTGAGCGAAGTCTCGGGAAAAGCTTAGGCGCTTAGCGGCGTTTATCTGACAACATGTTGTAAGAAATTGAAGGTTTCAGTTGTTAGTTTTCCCCGCTTGCGCTTCGCTCCAGACGGGATCGTAGACAGGTATCAGGTTTTTGCACCTCTTTTTCCTGACACCCGAAACCTGACACCTGAAACCTAAAATCTATGGACTTCGCTAATGCTGCCCGCCGGGGCCATTTTTTCAGGGTGTCTTCTCGGTAAAAACTTAGTATCTATCCATTGAAATCCAGTCAAGGGAGGAAGATTATGCAAATTGATATGCATTACTATGGCGTGTATGCATTGGGCCTGTTGGCAGGTCTGAACGAGGAGGCAGCGGAGGTTATTGCCACCGCATCTCAGTATGTGGATGATTCGGTGGGCAACGACACACTCGATCACCAAAGCGGCGCGAAGTTGATACCGGAGGCAACGGCGCATCATACTGCGGACGTGAGGAACCTGGATCGCGATCACCAGCGTTTTATCTGGATTCCGTTTCATTTTCTTCCTGGAAATAAGGGTGAGGAATTGACTGAGCGTCTCGTGTGTCGGAAAGACAGCGAACTGGCCCAAAAAATGGTGTCGCACCATCTTGGGTTCGCGGAACGGCCCTTTGCTCTGGAGCTCATGGGTGTCACCGCTCACGTTTATGCGGATACATTCGCCCACTATGGTTTTTCAGGTGTCAGCTCGAGACGGAACAAGGTCGTTAACGACGAAATTGAGCTTTTAGATGTTACCCCGGCTACTCAAGATTATTGGAATCAGAAGTCATCCAGATTTTTCAGAAAATATGGCAAGAGCGGCGGGTGGTGGAGAAATATCAAACGAAGCATTTTTAGCGCAGGCGCCGAAATGATGTCCGGCGCGCTGGGGCACGGTGCAGTGCTGACGTTTCCCGACCAACCCTATCTTCACTGGAAGTATACCTATGAAGATGAATTTGAAGATAGATCTCAACAACCAGTCGATAGGGAAAATCAAAAATCTTTTCTTGAGGGTTGCAGTGCGCTTTATGGCATGTTTCAGCGCCTGGCTCAAAAGAATCCGCGTTTTCAGGCAGGATCCAACGGGGGAGATTTCAATCAAGTTGAAGATAAGATCCGGGATATCCTGGCTGTCGAAGATGGTAAAAAAACAAGGGCACAAGCCTGGTGCGAACTTGTGAGAGAAAATGCTGCGTTCGGTAAACTGGATATTAAACCCTACCAGCCGTCGGAAGGGTGGACAAAGGATCGTAATGATTTTCCAGCGCTTGAAAATCCAAGTGAAGCTACCGAGTTTTCGGTTTTCCGGTTTTACCAGGCATCGAGCCTTCATCGGCATTATGTTCTGAGAGAACTTCTTCCGGAACATGGATTGATTGTAATATAAGACCACAAGAAGTTATTAAGGGCACAAAATTGACAGTCTCGTAAAACGTCGAAAAACGACCTGTTTACGGGGGTGTTTAGTATTTGGTGTTTTGTGTTTGGTGTTTAGTGTTTAGTGTTTTGTGTTTGGTGTTTGATGAATTCGACTTTTTACGAATTCATCATTATTCCACCATTCCAATAATCCGTTTGGACTCTAAGGTAAACTCCACCCCTCTCTCCGAGCTGAAGGCTCTGAGAGCCGGAAGCCGGGGTGAAATCAAAGCCGGGCCCTCTGGGCCCGGGTTCTTTACTTGTTATTTATTACTGTGGTACCGGTCAAGTTCGGTATTGTAGTCATCGAAACCGACAATTTGCCGCAGGGTTTTAAAATCCAACAAATCTGCTACTTTCTCTCCTTCCTTTAAACAGTCGAGCGCCCGTTGCATGCCGGCGATGGAGGCATTGAGCAGGGTCAGGGCATAAACCGCGATCTTGTAGCCCATCTGCTCCAGTTGGCGGGTCGGCAGGAGCGGGGTTTTGCCGTTTTCGATCAGGTTGACCATTTTGTAGCCGGAAACATTTTTACAATAGGCGCGCATCTCGGCTTCGGTTTGGGGCGCTTCTAAAAAAGTGATATCCGATCCCGCGTCGACAAACGCCTGGCAGCGCTCCATCGCTTCTTGAAGACCCAGAGTTGCCCTGGCATCGGTTCTGGCCATGATCAGGATATCCGCGCCCGCCTCACGGGCATCCACGGCCGCTTTTATACGCCGGATCGCGTCCTTTCGTTCCACCACGGTCTTGCCGGCAGTGTGGCCGCAGCGTTTGGGCATCATCTGGTCCTCGATCATCACGCAGGCAAATCCGGCCTGACAGTAGCCCTCAACGGTTCGTCTCACATTCATCTCGTTGCCGAATCCGGTATCCCCGTCACCCAGAACCGGTATCGAAACGGCCTGGCAGATGTTGCGGCCCTGGTCCAGCATTTCGCCATATGAGATCAGCCCCGTGTCCGGCAATCCCAGCCGGGTGGCGGCCACACCGAAACCGCTCATAAAAGTGGCCGCAAACCCGGCCGATTCTACCAGCTTTGCCGACAGCGCATCATAGCAGGCAGCCATCAGAATGATTTCGGGCTTTTCCAATAGCTGCCGCAACTGATCCGCGGCCGAGGCGTTATTTAGCGATTGAACATGCAAGGCGTTTTGACTCTTAGCATCTATAAATTGAAATCATATCATGTTTGCACAGGATTTTTGACAATGGGTAACGAATATAATAGATCCGCCGAAGGCGAACCATAAATATTCAATTTTCAATCTTCAATCTTCAATTCCGGCTTTGCCGGGTTAGGTTTGAATGCAACCGACGACCAGATCGCCCACCTCGCTGGTGGTGTAACCCATGTTTCCCGCGGACAGACTCTGGATCTTGGTGCCGGTCACCGCTTTGACGGCGGCCTCGACCGCGTTGGCGGCTTCGACTTCTCCCAGCGTTTCCAACATCATGGCGCCGGCGCAGATAGCGGCCAACGGATTGATGAGATTTTTGCCGGTATACTTGGGGGCTGAACCGCCGATCGGTTCAAACATACTGACCCCTTGGGGATTGATATTGCCACCGGCGGCAATGCCCATGCCGCCCTGGGTCTCGGCACCGAGATCGGTAATGATATCGCCAAACATGTTGGAGGTCACCAAAATGTCGAACCACTCCGGACTTTTGACCATCCACATGCAGGTGGCATCCACATGATAATACTCGCGCTTGACATCGGGGTACTCGCTTTCGCCGATTTCGTGGAACACCCGCTCCCAAAGATCAAAGACGTAGGTTAGGACGTTGGTTTTGCCCACCAGTCCCAGGGTATTGGCCTCGCCTTGGCCACGGGCTTTTTTGCCGAACTTGCGGGCATATTCAAAAGCATATCGCAGGCAGCGCTCCACCTGGAAACGATTGTAAACCATGCTTTGCACGGCAACCTCTTGGGGTGTGCCTTTCATGGAAATGCCCCCGGTACCGGTGTATATGCCACCGGAGTTTTCCCGAATGACCACATAATCAATCTGTTCGGGGGTTTTGTTTTTGAGGGGCGTTTCCACCCCCGGATAAAGGCGCACCGGCCGCAGGTTAATGTACTGATCCAGTTCGAAACGCAAATTCAATAAGATACCCTTTTCCAGGACACCGGGTTTGACCTCCGGGTGCCCGATGGCGCCCAAGTAGATCGCATCGAACCGGCGAAGTTCGTCCACGGCGGTTTCCGGCAGCACTTCGCCGGTGCGCAGATAACGATCACCGCCATAATCAAAATCGGTCATTTCCAGATTGAAGCCGTACCGGGTCGCTGCTGACTGCAATACTTTGCGGCCCTCGTCGACCACTTCAGGTCCTGTTCCATCACCGGGTATCACGGCAATACGATAAGTCTTAGTCATTGTTATGCTCCTTCAGTCGTTTTTATTGAAATAAGAAATTGATTTTTTTAAGCGCAAGAACCGAAACCTGTGAATTATCGGTTGGCATCAGCTTCCGACTTCGTCCCGCGGTATCGCGGGACTGCGTCGCGACACGTCCAACTTCACTGAAATGACACCGCGCCAGGTCCGACACCGCTCATCGAGCCTCCCACATCGCTCAATGAGCAGCGGCCGGACAAGACAACCGGACAATACGGACATGCATATTGAGGCATCAATTCAACGAAACCAATCGTCACCAGATATCCAAAGGGGGCTTGGTTGTCAATATTGATTTTAAGGCATTACTGCCAAAACGGTAATAATGTTCTTCTTGACCCGAATATAGCAAGTATAATATTTGAACGAATTTTATAATTTTATGGGCGTCCCGGAAGTTTCGGTAGTTTCCGGACGCCTCCGATAAATTGCGAAGGCTTGACAGCTCCAAATCGATAGCAAATTTTTATATTATTGAAACCTTTAAAGGACTCCTTGAAAAATGAGCGATTCAAAGAAGGAAAATAAATCGAAGTCCCCCCGCATCACCGATTTCTCCTGGGGGCACCTGGTTGTCGACAACCGAAATTCCTATCGAGACGCGAAGCTGTTTCCCGGCGGTTCGCGGGAATGGAATTGGCGGGAAACCGGCACGGGTCATTCTCCGGGCATTCAGCCGGCGGATGTCAAAGAGTTGCTGGACCATGGCGCAAAAGTAATTGTGCTTGCCAGGGGCGTTCATAACGCCCTTGGCGTAAAAGCGGATACCATCGAGATGCTGCAACAAAAAGGCGTCACGGTCCATGTCCATCAAACCGAGGCCGCCGTTCGCCTCTACAATGAATTGCGGGAAAGCGAGGCTGTGGGCGGGCTTTTTCATACGACATGCTAGGGACATGTCCGGAGGAGAATAGCCTCTTTTGAAAGAAATGACGAATGTCGAATGTCGATTGACGAATGGTGGAATCGCTTCGCTCAGTCGTTTTAAAATGGACAGAATACCTTAAATCCAAAATCCGCATTCCAAAATCTAAAATTTGCTTTTTGAAGTTTCTTTTCCGATCAGACTGGCCGTTTTTTGGCCAGCGGCAATGCTCGTGTGAAACTACAGCATATTCAAAACCATTCAGATATAAGTTAAAGGTTTGTGGGAGTGGCCTCGATTCGACTGAGCTCGTCGCAGGCCGGCCACGATTACCCATCTGGGTAATCGCGGTTGAAAACCGCTCCCACCATCTATGAACCCACGATTTGCGGATTGAGTTTTTTTTCCGGTCAGACTGGACACCCGCGGCCAGAGACGGCGCTCGAGCCTTGATTACAATGAAATCGGCGTTACTTTCATATATGTAGATGGAAATAAGACATGTCTGGCAAAGGAGATGCACAATGTATCTCGATGAAAAAAGTGAAAAAATCTTGTCCGGAATGTTGGGCGTGGCCGTGGCGGATGCCGCCGCCTTAGGGCTCCACTGGATATATGACATTAATCGGATAAAAGAAGTGGGCGGAGTTGAACCCGAATTTTTAGATCCGGATCCCAAAAATTACGACGGCGTTCCATCGTATTTTGCGCACCCGACTAAAATAGCCGGGGACAATTCTCACTACGGGGAAAACTTTCTGAATGCCGCAAGATCCATCGCCAACAACGGCGGGGAGTTCAATCCTAGAAAGTATCAACGCGATTTTCAGGATTACTTTGGATACGGCGGTTCATTTTCCGGATACATCGATCACCCCACCAGGGACACCTTGCAGAATCTGGCGGTGGCCGAGCTTAAAGCGATGGAACGGGTCGCCGCGGATTTCAAGGATTTAGATCAGGATCTGCGGGAAACGCTGATGATGAAGGTCATGCCGGCAACCAAGAACCACTCCGGGCAGAAACTTCTGGCAGAAGTGGAAGCGGCCGTGCGGTTAACCCATGACGACGACAATATCGTAAAATTGGCCCGGGACATGGCGCAAGCCGTGGACCAGACAATCCCCCTGGATTCCGGCGCTCGCGATGATCAGATTCCTGCTCTGGCGGGAATTCTGCCCCTTATCGCGAGCGGCAATGAGAATTTGGCCGATATTGAAGCAATGGTAAGAATCACCAACAACCACGAAAAAAGTGTGGCTGCCGGTCGATTTTTTGCCGGGCTACTGTTGGCCGTGATTGAAGGGCAGACTCTGGCCGAGGCATTTGAAGAAGCCAAGCCGGAACTTCCGCCGGACTGGCAGGAAAGCACCCAAAAAGCCATGACCCGGGACTGGTCCAGCGACGAAGCCCTAATCGAGGAGTTTGGAGCGGCGTGTCCGTTGCAATACAGTTTGCCGGTGGGGCTTTATATCGTCCGGACGAGCGGCTCATACGCGGCGGCGGTCCGGCAGAATATCCGTGTCAGCGGAGACAATTGCGGCCGGGCCCTTCTCACCGGAGCCTTGGCGGGCATCCTCTGGGGCATCGGCGGTGAAAAGGGAATTCCGCATCCATGGATCTGGAAAATAAAGGATCCGGCAGCGAAATTTCAACCCCTGTGGCAATTGATTAACAGATAGTTCCCAAATCCACAGAGATACGCCGAAGCAAGTGTCCGAGCATCAATTGTTCCGGGCGGATCTAATACTACAGCACTAATGGCGGCTCGCTCAAAGCGAAGTTTGGTTTTCGTTTCAGAAAGCGTGCAGACAGAATTCATTCAATTCCTAAATTCCTGAATCCCTCAATCCCTGAATTCCTAAATTCCTTTCAAAACTATTTTTTAGAATACCGGATCCATAGCAATCTGATCGTGTATAACCATCTATAAGATAATGGCCCGGTTTAACGCTGCAAGCTGATTTTTTTCAAATTTCTTGAAAAAAAGATAAATTTTTTCTTGACACCCCCAAAAATCTCCTTTAGCATGAAAAAAATTTTTTACACCAATGTATTTAATTTATTTTATGAAAAAAATTTCCATACTATCATGAGCGATTTTATTCAACACCTTCAGGCCCATTATTCGACGTTGAGAAAGTCAGAGAAAAAAATTGCGGACTACCTTCAGCAGCATGCCCAGGAGCGCCTTGATTTTTCAATCACCGAGTTGGCCAGGCGCCTTGAAGTCAGCGAGACGACGATCAGCCGCTTTTGCCGGGTGATCGGTCTGCGGGGATTTCAGGATCTCAAACTTTCCATGGCAGCCTCTTTAAGCTTGAATGGCGCCGAAGGATTCAAAAACATACCTCCGGCTATCCATGAAAACGACGCCACGCCTGAAATCGGGCGCAAGCTGTCCGAATCCCTGGCCGGCTCCCTTGCCAAGACCCAGCAGAGCTTGAATGTCGGAGACATGGAAAACGCCATCGATGCCATTGCCAGGGCCCGACAGATTTTTGTCTACGGCATTGGCGGCTCGGCCGTCATTGCCCAGGCAGCCCATCATCTGTTTACCAAAGCCGGTCTCAACTGCGTGGTTTACACCGACGGCTATATGCAGACCGTATCGGCCTCAATGCTCAAATCCAAAATGGTGGCATTGGGCGTGTCCAACACCGGCATCACCAAGCACGTGGTCGATGCCGCCAAAATAGCCGCCAAAAAGGGTGCCGCGACCATCGCCCTGACCAGTGACCGCGAATCACCCCTGGCCCGGTCCTGCAAAATATGCCTGGCCACGCCGGTCGAGTACATGGACACGCCCCTGTATGGCGGAGCCATCGATGCTAAAGTCTGCCAGCTGTACCTGGTGGATCTCTTGTACCTGGGAGTTTTGTTCAAGCTGGGCAATCCGTTAAAGCGCAATTTAAAGACCACGGCCTATGCACTCAGAACCTATTACAATCCCATGGGGGTGCAATACTGACCGTACGGCCGGTTAGAAGTGATTCGTTATTGGTTATTAGTTTAAGAGGAAATGATACCTATTTTGCCTTAACCCATCTAACGCCTGTCACTGGAAGCGGTGATCAGTCTCAAATAACGAATAACAATTAACTAATAACGCCTAGTTGAGCGTTATGCGCTCAACCAGGGTACATGCCAAAGGATATCGTGAAATGAGTACAACACCAATGTTACAATTTGCACTGGACTTCATCACCCTTCCCCCGGCCATCGCGGTTGCCTCCAAAACGGCGCCGCATGTGGACATTTTTGAAATCGGCACGCCCCTTTGCAAAGCGGCCGGGCTGGACGCCATTCGGGCCGTGCGCGAAGTTTGCCCGTACAATCTAATTCTGGCCGACTTCAAAACGCCCGATGTTGGGTGGCTGGAGGCCAAGATGGCCTTTGATTCCGGCGCGGACCTGATGACGGTCATCGGGGGCGCCCCCATGGCGACGGTCGAATCCGCACTCAAGACCGCCAACGAGTATGGCAAAGAGGTATTGATGGAGCTCACCGGGGTGCGGGACATTATTGCCTATGCCAAAGAATGGCGCCAGGTCGGCATCGAGTGGATGGTCTATCATCGCGGCTGGGACGAAGAAGCCTCCAACCGCCAGTGGTCCCAGGACGACCTGGATACCATTCAGCGCCTGATCGATATGGGATTCAAAGTGACGGTCACCGGCGGACTGACCAATGACTCCATCCCGTTTTTTCAAAACATTCCGGTCACCGCCCTGATTACCGGCCGGGCGATTCATGCCGCCCCGGACCCGGTCGCTTCTGCCATGGAAATCAGGTCCACCATCTCCCGCCTCTGGGGATCGCCCCAACCGGATTATCTGGCCCAGGGAGGCAATGGCAACGACCTGGATATTGCCGCCAAGGCCATCCGCTGGGGCGTCAGCGAGATGGATTTGCTGTTGACTACCGACGGCACCGACTGCCCCGGCTGTGATGCACCCGGGCGCCTGTGCCGGGGCACCCAAACGGCCGTCTTTGTCCCGGGCAACATCAACGTGGATGATCTTGTCGGCGCCATCGAACGGATCATGGGGCCGAGCAAGGCCTACGGCAAGGTCGACCATGCGGCCTTTTATCTCGATCCGGCCCAGCTTGCGGCATACTCGCCGGCTGCCGTCGTCCAGTTATTGGCGGCCACCGGCAACGCCCTGGCCGGACTCGGGCACCGGGTCGATTTGAATTCGGGCATCGCGGCAGCCAATCAGGTTCTGGGGAACTAGAGTCAAAGAGAAATGAGCTAAAATGAACTAAAATTTCAAATTGACTAAAATTGTGGAGTCGCTGCGCTCCAGCCTTTTCTATGATTGATAATAAGCAAATCAGCGTACTTGGATTCAACAATCTTTGCCAGCAAAGGGTGAGGTACTCTGAGCCTGTTTTTTAAAATAGATAGCATTCCTTAATTTTAGTCAGTTTAGTCATTTTATAATTTTAGTCATTTCAGCCTTTTTAGTCACTATAGTCATTTTATAATTTTAGTCATTTTTTTTACTAGCAACTCAACAAACAGGAGAATCGCAATGGAAAAACAGCATTTACAAAAGACAGCGCTGGGGATGGTCGAAACCGTCGGACTGGTCCCCTCTATCGAAGCGGCGGATGCCATGACCAAAGTCGCCAATGTCAGCATCACCTGCCAGGAGGAAATCGGGGGCGGGTACGTGACGATTATGGTGCGCGGCGAAGTGGGAGCGGTCCAGGCCTCCGTGGACGCGGGTGTGGCAGCCGCCAAAAAAGGGGGGCAATTGATTACCGGCCACGTCATTGCGCGACCGCATCGGTTTACCGAGGCAATCATATCCAACGGGGATGGCAAGGTGGTCCCGACCTTGACCGATTAACGACCCAACCCGGGCAAGCCGGAATTGAAGATTGAAGATTGAAGATTTGTTGTATCGCTTCGCTCTGTCTTTTAAATTTAGATCGATTGTATTCCAAAAATGTTCAATCCGGCTATGGCATAAATCATGCGCATAGATGGTATGATTTCAATAAATAAGCCACTAGAGTAAAATAGCAAAGGAAATTAAAATGGAGCTAAGAACCTATATTCTGATTGACTCGATGCAACCGCAATTTGCCGCCCTGACCGGCGTCCTGATGCAGGGCGATGTGCCGGTGGAAGGCATGGCGGAAGTATTCATGGAATTGGCGCCCGCCAGCGATGTATATGAGGTTCTGGACGCCGCCTTGAAAACCACGGATGTACGCCCCGGCCTGCTGCGGGTTGAAAGGGTGTACGGTACCCTTGAAATCCACAGTCCTTTTCAGGAAGCGGTCCAGGTTGCCGGCCAAAATGCCCTGGCGCGAATCGGTTTGACTGAAAACGACCGGATGAAGCCGGAAGTGGTTTCCGTCAAAATGGTCTCCAAAGTCAACCCTTATGAAGCCCAACTGGTCAATCAAACCAGCCGCGGCGGTCTGCTGCTGGCAGGCCAGACGCTGTGCGTCATGGAATTTGCCCCGGCGGCCTATGTCTGGCTGGCGGCCAACGAAGCGGAAAAGGCCGCCAACATAACCCTGGTGCACTATCAGCCATCCGGGCGCTATGGCCGCCTCTACATTGCCGGCAGCGATTCGGATGTGAGGGTTGGCCAGGAGGCGGCGATCCAGGCCATAAAAGGCATATAATCAGCCGGAGGCAGGCAAAGGAGACGATGGAAATGAAGACATTTTATTCAGCCGAAGACATTGAAAAATTGGCCGATCAGGGCCAGCGCGAGATCCGCATCGATGAAAACGTCGTCCTGACGGACCTGGCGAAACAGACTGCCAATATGCTGGGGGTCCGCCTGACGGAACATTCGACGGGTTCCGCCCCACCCGCTGCTCCCCCGGCATCTTCCCGACCGAGCCCCGTTGCCAACGCGTTGGGCGGCAAACCCAAAGGGTGCCAACGGCGACCGGGCCGCAACCCGGCACCGATATCCGGGGCACCGGCTGGACAGTCCCGGCCCGTGGTGGACAAGCTCGTGGAGAAGATTCGGCAAATCAAACAGGCAGGTTAGCAAAAACCTAAAATCCTTCTTTATTAGTTATGTGTTGGGTATTAAGTAATGGGTATTAGGTATTCGGTATTAGGTATTGGGTATTAGAAAAAGGACACATTCTGATAGTTATTCGTTATCGAGTAGTTATTAGAATACAAGGAAACAATCTGGCAGTTATTCGTTATTGGTTATCAGTTATTAGAGTCAAAGGAATGAGGTCTCATTTTAAAGTTAAATGAATATAGAATCGCATTAACTGCGCAATCATTGGAGACCAATAACAAATAACGAATAACAAATAACCACTAATTGAGCGGCTTTTAGCTCAATTAGGGAAAACGAGGTCATCCATGTTAATCGCTAAAGTTATGGGTACGGCAGTCGCATCCGCTAAACATGCGGCACTGAGCTCGTCCAAAATATTGATCATCTGCCCGGCCAACATCGATGGAGACATCAGCGGCGATCCCTTCCTGGCTATGGACCTGGTGGGTTCGGGGCAAGGGGAGTTGGTCATGGTCAGCCAGGGCAGTTCGGCCCGCGTGGCCACGGACCACAAAAACTCACCGGTGGATGCGGCGATTGTGGGTATATTAGACTCCCTTCAATACGACGATAAAATCAGTTTCAGAAAGGAATAGATCATGGTTAAAAAAAGTCAAAAAATTGAAAGCGCCCAGAGCAATGGTGCATTGGATCCCGAGTTGAGGGCCCTTGGAATGATTGAAACCAAAGGCTTGGTGGCATGCATCGAAGCTGCCGATGCCATGGCCAAAGCAGCCAATATCGCCTTGACCCAGCGACGGGCCATCGGCGGCGGGTACATGACGGTCATGGTACGGGGGGATGTGGGCGCCGTAAGGACCGCCCTGGAAGCCGGCGCCAAAGCAGCCCGGCTGGTCGGTGAAGTTGAATCAGTAAAAATGCTGCCGAATCCCAACTTGATGGTGGAAGATATTATCCCGAGTGTCATTGTCTAAATAAAGGACAATTATTGATATGTTTCATTTAAAATATAGTCTTATTCACCGCAGAGCCGCAAAGCGCGCAGAGGAGAGCTATTTTATGTTTGCCGCTGAGGGGGCGGCAAACATAGAGGCCATGTTGCCTCAAGTAGAAGGAAAAAACTCAAACATCACGGACTAAATGTGGCTTGAAAAGAACTTCCGAAGGGCTTGATCTTTAACTTTCTGACCTCTCAGCAGAAAGATATTAGCCCGGCAAAAGTTTACGTCATTCCGGCTGCAGCGCAGCGGAGAGCTGGATTCCTGCCTTCGCAGGAAAGATTGGAGGATAACTATAGGGTCCTCTATTTAACCGCCGGCTTAATAAAAAAAACCCTTCTGCGACCTCTGTGACTCGAGCGGAGCGGGCGGTGAACTCATGTCCAATGACTAATTCGGATTTTAGAAGAAAGAATATTAAATGATCGAGCAAAGCGAGTTCCACAAATAATCAATAATCAATATTCATTATTCAATTCCGGTACCCCGGGTTAGGATCGTCCAATGAATACTCGTGCCAAAGTTACCGTTGCAGCGCTTCGGAACAAAAAAAAGAAAAATAAAAAAATAACCCTGCTGACGGCTTATGATGCGCCATTTGCGTCGTTTCTGGACCAGGCCGGAATCGATATCGTTCTGGTCAGCGACGCCATAGGAACCATTGCCAACGGCCGGCCCGAGGCGGTTTCGGTCACGGTCGATGAAATGTCCTACCACACCCGGGCGGTGAGAAACGGCATTGAATCCGCGCTGGTTGTGACGACCCTGCCGTTCGGCTCTTACAACAGTGTTGTCGAAGCAGTTGACAGCGCCACCCGCATCATGAAAGAGGGCCGGGCAGACGCCGTCCATCTTGAGGGAACGGCTCAATCGGCCGAGATTGTTCGCAGCATCGTGGAATCAGGTATTCCGGTATTAGGTCATATCGGGTTCACCAAGCAGCAAATGGTGCTTTCCGGCACCATTGGCCTGCCGGCTAAAGATGCCGAGTCATCGAAGAGAATGATCACGGACGCCATGGCCATGGCCGACAGCGGCGCATTCGGCCTGATCATCGAGTGTCTGCCCGTGAGCCTGGGTGAAATAATCACCCGCAGCCTGGAGATACCCGTCATCAGCATCGGCTCCGGCGTTTATTGCGATGGACAGGGCCTGGTGACCCAGGATATGCTGGGTTTGTATAAAGAGCTGGCACCCCGTTTCCTGAAAGTCTATGCTGATTTGCAGCAGGTCACGGTTTCCGCGGTCACGCAATTTCGCAACGAGGTGGAATCCGGCCGCTTCCCAACCGAGCAAAACAGCTACAGCCTCGATGAGCGGGAGTTGGATAAGTTGCTTGCTCAGATGTAGCAATACGCCTGGGATCTTGAAGTTGAAGATGTTGTGATCCAACTTGTTAAGGTCAAGGTGTCAGGTGTCGGGTGTCGGGTGTCGGGTGTCGGGTGTCGGGTGTCAGGTGTCGGGTGTCGGGTGTCGGGTGTCAGGTGTCTGTCGGGTGTCGGGAAAAACCCTACACTTAAATCAATAATTGACGCCATCTACAGATTTGAAATGAGGTAATTAGACGGTGGGAGTGGCTTGTGCTTGCATTCCGCTGTTTTCCAAGCGGGGTAGCCACGATTAGCATAAGATATTTTGCAGAGTATATCGCGGTTGGAAACCGCTCCTACCCGTGATCTCGGTCTAAGGCTGCTAACAATAACTTGTTTCATTTGCGTTCATCTGATTTCTGTCAACTGCGTGCCGCGGCGTAGCTCGGAGAGTGAAGACGGGTCCTCTGGCCTCTGCCATCTGACACCTGAAACCTGACACCTGAAACCAAAAAATGGAGTTGATCTCAACAATAGCCGTTATCTTTGACTTGAACAACGTAAATGAGTTATTGAATCGTAAATAGCAAGCATGGAATCCTCCAAAGAACGGATCTTAAAAGCTGTGGACCACATCCAGCCGGAACAGGTGCCTATCAATATCGAGGGCATCTACGCCGATCTGCAGCCCTGGTACGACCATTTCGGGGTTAACAACAAACTGGATCTCAGAGATAAGTTAGGCATCGATATGCAGTGCGCCCGGCCGGTCTATATCGGCTCCGGTGTCGAGCCCAGCAACACTATCTTTCACACCCCGGCCGATGTTTACGGAGCGGCCGGAGTGGGCTTTGGAAGCCAGCGTCATTATCCCCTGCGAGATGCCGCGACCGTGCGTGATATTGAAAATTTTGCCTGGCCCGATCCGAAAGAGTTTGACTATGCCGTTGCAGCCCGGGTACTACAATCGCTTCCCGACGATAAAGCTAAGCGGGTCGAGGGCAAATATGCCCTGTTGAGCCCGGGCATGACGCTGGAGGAAGCCACGCAAAAAAGCGGCGGCAACTGGCTGCCGGTGCTGTGTACCCTGTTTGATCTATTTGGATTTGAGGAAACCCTGCTGAATCTCTGGCAGGCCCCGGCCATGATTGAGGCAGCCGTCGGCAGATTGGAGGAATTCGCTCTGGGCTTTTATACCGAGCTATTTGAGGCCACCAGGGGCATGGCGCAATTCGTCTACATGGGAGATGATTTTGCAACCCAGCAGGGATTGCTGATTTCCCCCGATCACTGGCGCAAATTCCTGAAGCCGACCTACAAAAAATATTTTGCCCTGGCTAAAAAATACGATCTAAAAATCTGGTTTCACAGCTGCGGCCAGTTTCGCCCGGTCATGGGCGACCTCATCGACATCGGCCTGGATGTGTGGGAGACGGTCCAGACCCACCTGCCGGGCAACGAGCCCGAAGTCTTAAAACGCGAGTACGGCTACCACATCACCTTTTTCGGCGGGATTTCCACCCAGACCACCCTGCCCTTTGGTACCATGGACGATGTCCGCCGGGAAGTCCGCGAACGCATCCGGGTGCTCGGCAAAAACGGCGGCTACATTTGCGGCCCCGACCACGGCATCATGCCGGATGTGCCCCTGGAAAAGGTGCTGGCCATGTACGATGAAGCCCGTAAATTTCAATTTTAAACAGATTCGACCTTGGGTCGCAATAGTTTATTCTAATCTCGAAAACCTAGTCCTCTGGGCCAGGTCAGAGAAAGATGGCTTTGCCGTGATCCTGCATAGCGGAATGATGGAATACTGGAATGTTGGAATAATGGGCTTGGCGGAATGTGATCTGATTTTATGAGCAGAGCACGGATCAGGAATTAAAATCCGACCATAATCCGCTTTTGATCCCCAATATTCCATTATTCCACCATTCCATTTTTCCATCCGGAGCTTAAGGCAAACTCCACCCCTCTGGGGTGAAATCAAAGCCGACTCCTCTGGGTCCGGATTTTTACTCTGCCAATAGTGAAATATCCTTCTAATCCCTTGCACAAAATCAACATTCCATAAATCAGCGACCACCAGCAGAACTGGGGGTATGAAGAAGGCCCCTCGAAAGGGCCTGGGCCACGTTCTGCTGGTGGCCGCTGATTTATAATTTGACTAAGAATGCCAGCTGTCGTACGATGCTCCCAAAAATCTGAAGGTAAAATTTTCCAATCAACCAGGGAGGAAATGTTTTGAATGCTAAAAGTGTTTTGGAGCAATTGGGAAATATCCTGGCGCCGGATCAGATCAATACCAATAAGGATGATCTTTATGAGTCTTCCGCGGACAGGTATAAAAAATATGCCAAGGCGAAGAAGGTGCTGGACGTTCCGGCGCCGACTGCCATTGTCTACCCCAAGAACACGGAGGAAGTCAGCAAGCTTCTGAAGTACTGCAACGCCAACGGCATCAATGTCATTCCCCGCGCAGGGATGACGGCAACCGAGGGTGGCCTTGAAAACTGGAAGGACACAACCATCGTCATCGATGCTCTCCACTTGAATAAAATCATCAAGATCGACCCGTACAATTCCCAGGCCACAGTACAGGCCGGCGTGCCGCTTCAGCAGCTGGAAGATGAGTTGCGGAAGATCGGCTGCACAACGGGGCACTCTCCCCAATCCAAACCGGTCGCCAAATTCGGCGGTTTGGTCGCCACAAGGAGTATCGGCCAGTTCTCAACCCTCTATGGTGGGATCGAAGATATGGTCGTGGGTCTTGAGTGTGTTTTCCCGGATGGCCATATTGCAAAAATCAAGAATGTCTCCAGACGGGCAGGTGGCCCGGACATTCGCCACATAGTCATCGGCAACGAAGGCACGCTCTGCTTCATGACGGAAGTGACCGTCAAGATCTTCAGGTATTACCCCGAGAACAACAAGTTCTATGGCTACCTGACAAAAGATATTGAAACCGGCATCAAGGTATTGCGCGAGGTCATGGTCAATGGATTCACGCCGTCTGTTGCCAGGGTTTATTCGGAAGAGGACGCCGCCCAGCACTTCTATCATTTTTATGAAGACAAATGCGTTCTGCTGTTCATGGCGGAGGGCCCCAAAGGGATTGCCGAGGCAACTGGAGCTGCCATCGAGGAAGCCGTCGAAAAATTCAAGGGCGGCATCGTCAAACAGGTGGACGGCCAGCTTATCGAAGACTGGTTCAATAACCTGAACTGGTCCCAGCAGGACATTGATGATGAATTCCAGGAAATGAGGGAGCGCGGTTCCCACGCCGGATTCACCACCGAGATTTCAGCAGACTGGGAAACCATCCCTGTCATTTATAACCGGGTTATGAAAAGAGTCCGGAGTGAGTTCGAAAGGGCAGAAGACCTCACCATGTTGGGAGGCCACTCTTCTCACAGCTATATCAACGGGACCAATATGTACTTTGTCTACAACTACAAAATTCGCTGTGAACCGGAAGATGAATTGATCATCTATCATCATCCGATCCAAAAAATCATCGTAGACGAGACGCTGAAGTGCGGTGGATCTATGTGCCATCACCATGGCATTGGCAAATACAGAAGTGAATGGACAATAGATGAGCACGGTTCGGCCTACTACATGCTCGAAAAACTCAAAGAAGCCTTTGACCCTAGAGGGATTATGAACTTCGGTACCATTTTCCCGCAAAAAGAGGGCATGAAGAAGTATATCTATCAATAGCTTGGACAGATGGCATAGCCGGTTGTCTCTGACCTGGCCCAGCTCCCTGTTTTCAATGATTTTTCAAAAAAAGAACAGCGCTGCTGCCGTTGAAACTGAACTGGAAGCTGCTCTGGTGACTATATGAGAATCATCTGTGTCGTGAAATTTGTGCCGGACGTGGACAGTTTCAGCTATGACCATGACCGGCACGTACTCATCCGCGAAAACAGCCGGATGACGATCAATCCTGACGATGCATGCGCCATCGGTTTTGCGCTGAAGATGAAAAAGCGTAACCCTGGTACCTTCATCGAAGTACTGACCATGGCACCAAAGTCGGTCATCTCTCTAGTGGAAGATATCCTGAGAGTCGGTGTCGATCGCGGGACGGTGATCTCCGACAGGCTTTACGCGGGAAGTGATACCTGGGTGACCAGCAGAATTCTCGGCAGATATCTGTCTTCTGCTGACTATGACTGCATTCTGACAGGGAGCCAGGCCGTTGATGGTGACACATCGCATGTGCCGGCGCAGATTGGCGAACTGCTGGGCCTCAATCAGTTATCCTGCATCTCAAAAGTCGAGGAAGACCGGTTCAACGAATCATCAGCAATGGTGGATGTGGAAGATGACCGTTGCGTGACAAGCTACGAACTCGATATGCCTGCTGTTTTGAGCTTTACAACACAAAGCGGCTACCGGTTGCCGTATGTGAGGTACAAGGACCTGAAAAAGAACGTCACTCACAAGTTGAATTGTCTGAGCAACGCGGATCTGGGCCTTGAAAAGGATGAAGTTGGACTGCGAGGGTCACTGACGAAAGTCGCACGAACGTATACGAAAAAATTTCAGGAGCGAGAAAGGCTTGTGGTTGGCACGGATTCCAAAGGGATCGACACGGTTTTCAATTTTCTGAAAGAGAAAAGATTCATCTGACATGAAGCGGGCACTCATATACCTGGAGCATGAAATCATGCAAGACGGTGTGGATCTGATTGAAGTTGCAAACCAGATCCATGGCATCGAATCATGTGAAACCTATGCCCTGATCATCAATTCAGACAGCAGTGCCCTGCTTGGAAAGTTTGACGTCGTCATTCAGGTGCAGGATGAAGCCATCAAGAATTATGACCAGAGGGCTATTGCGGACGTGGTGGCCGGCCTGCACCGGGAGCATGGTTTCGACAGCATTTTAGTCCCCGGCAGCCAACGGGGAAGAATGCTGGCTCCCAGAGTGGCCATGCAGGTGGGAACCGGTTTGGTTGCGGACGTAACGGAAATCCGCCGCTGTGACCAAAAGGTTCAGTTCGTGCGACCGGCATACGGCGGCAGGATGATGGCCTGCATTGAGATAACAGGAAATGGGCCGGTGATGCTGACGGTAAGACCAAATATCTTCAGTTATGAAGGACCGGCGTCCAAACAGACGAAAGTCATCAAACCGCAAGGGCTTAGATACAGATCCGGCGGAATCCGTCAGATCCGGCAAGAGGAGAAAGTCGTCGAGTACGATATTCGTGAAAGCGATGTCCTGATTTCCGGAGGCGGCGGCGTCTCGAACAATTTTGCAGCACTGGAGTCGCTGGCCCAAGCCCTGCAGGGAAAGGTATCCTCCAGCCGGGCCGTCGTTGATCAAGGCCTTGCTCCTAGAAGCGTACAGGTTGGCCAATCCGGAAAAACGGTCCGTCCCAGACTATACATCGCCGTGGGAATACACGGCGCCATTCAGCATGTCGTGGGGATAAATGATGCGGACTACATCATATCCGTCAACACCAATCCAAAGGCACCAATCTGCAGCCTTTCAGACATTGTGGTGGAAGGCGATGCAGTGACGTTTATTGATAAGTTGCTTCAGCATATTGGTGAGAAGGAAAAGTAATGGAGCTTACTGATTTCAATTTGGATTTGTTTTCACTGAAAGGGAAAAACGCCATTGTCACCGGTGGCAACGGCGGTTTGGGGCAGGCCTTTAGTACCGCCCTTGCCAAGGCGGGCGCCAATGTAATGGTACCGAGTCTTGTAGACGATGACGGCACCACCCAGGAGTTGGTTGAGGGCTGTGGTGTCGAATACAAATTCCTGGAAGCAGACATCACTGCCGACGGTGAGTGCAAAAAGGTCGTGGACGAATGCGTGAATGCTTGGGGCAGCATTGATATTCTGGTAAACTGTGCCGGGATATGTATCAACGAAAGAGATGTAACCAAATACGGACGCGGGCAATGGGACAAGATGGTTTCCGTCAACCTGACCGCAGCCTTTGAAATGATTCACGAGTCCTGCAAGTTCATGATCGAGCAGGAAAGCGGGAAGATCATCAACATAGCCTCGCTATTCTCTTTCCTCGGCGGCCTGTGGTCTCCGGCTTACGCTTCCACCAAGCACGGCATCGTCGGCCTGACCAAGGCCATGTGCGACGAACTTGCCCAGTGGAATATTCAGGTCAATGCCATTGCTCCCGGTTACTTCGCTACCCCTTTGACCGCGATGACGCGCAAAGACGAGAAGCGCAATGCTGAGATTCTTTCCCATATCCCCGCCAGCAGATGGGGGCGGCCGGCGGATCTGATGGGGGCCGTGGTATTCCTGTCCTGCGCAGCCTCTGATTACGTAAACGGGACCGTCCTCACCGTCGACGGAGGATACTTGATGCGTTAATCTGAACATGGGTACTGCATGATGAATGAAAAGACCAATTATATTATCGCGATAGACGGCGGCACGCAGAGTACCAAAGTAGTCATATTCGATACTGCGGGAAAAGAAATATGCGCTCATACAGTCAAGCTGAGACCCATGGATCTTTATGGCGACAGCCGGGCCGAGCATCCTGACGATGATCTTTGGGACAGCCTCAAGACTGCATGCCACAAAATGTTTGAGAAATTCCATGGGGACAAAAAAGACATCATTGGCGTTGGACTGGGCTCCATCAGATGCTGTCGCGCCCTGATAAATGAAGACGGGAACCTTGTGTCGCCGGTTCAAAACTGGATGGATTTGCGTCTGTCCAAACCCTATGAGCATGAAGATGACAGCGTCAGGTATGTTACCGCAACCACAGGGTATCTCACCCACAGAATAACCGGGGAAACCAAAGATACCCGGTCCAATTATGTAGGCCCCTGGCCAATCGATCCGGTCACACTGGATTGGTATGAAGACCCGCAGCTTTTTGGTTCGTATACAACACCGCTGGAGATGCTTTTCGACCTGGTAGATCCGGCGACGGTGTTGGGGACTGTCAATGAATTCGCCAGCAAGGCAACAGGATTGCCTCAGGGCCTGCCTGTGGTGTCGACAGCTAACGACAAAGCAGTCGAAGGCTTGGGAGCCGGGCTTGTCAATGACGGTACGGTTCTTGTCTCTCTTGGTACGTATATCACATCCATGATGGTCGGTGAAGAATACAGGTCGGACACGGTTGCATACTGGACCAATCCCGGAGCAACGCCTGGCGAGTTCCTCTATGAAAGCAGCGGGATTCGTAGTGGAATGTCGACGGTCACCTGGATCAAAGACCTGCTGGGGAGTGATGCGGTTAGAGCGGCTGAGGAAAAAGGCATGTCTCCGGAGGCGTATCTGAACAAGCTTGGCGCAGAAAAAGTCTCTCCCGGCTGCGACGGGCTTTACACGGTGCTTCACTGGCTGGCCCGCCCCACTCATCTTCATGAAAGAGGCATGATGATCGGTTTTAACGGGACCCACAAAGGCCCCCACATGTTCCGCTCGGTTCTCGAAGGCATTGCCATGACAATGAAGAATCATGCTCAGGCCATGTGCGATGAACGCGGGGTGGAACTGACCAACATAATCGTCAGCGGAGGCGGCTCCAACGGAGACCTTTTCATGCAGATCTTTGCCGACGTGTTTGGTGTGCCGGCCCACCGTAATGAAGTAAACGGTTCTGCCAGCATGGGGGCCGCCATCTGCACCGCCCTGGCCTTGGGGGTCTATAAAGACAGGCAGGAAGCAATAGATCACATGGTCCGGAAAAGGGACACTTTCGTTCCGATTCCGGAGAATGTGGCACTATACAAGAAAATCAATGAGAACGTATACAAGCATCTGGCAGAGATTACCGACCCGGTATTGAGGAAGTCTCACGATATCTTCAACAGCTAGAACAGCTAGGTATGCTCAATGCGAAAGCGGCACGGGAAAGAAAGAAGGTTTCAGGTGTCAGGTTTCGGGTGTCAGAAGTCAGAGAACAGACGACAGATGACAGATGACAGATGACAGACGGCAGAAGTCAGAGGTAAAGTCACGGTTATTCGTTATTAGTTATTAGTTTGAACCACACGCGACACAGGCGCCTGCACTTCGCGAAATCTTTTTAAAACGGACAGAATTCATTCATTCGACGTTCGATGTTGGGCGTTCAATGTTCACAAGTTTCTTTGCCGATTTGACCGGCCGTTAGTTTGGCCAGCGGCTGGGCTGAAACCTGAATCCTGAATCCATAACCTTGAACCTATGAACCTCTGAACCTTGAGCCCATGAGCCGCTAAACCTCTCGTATGAAACTAATTCAATATCAATTCCAAAAAAGGGTATTTAAATCGTGCTCGTCGTCGTACGCGTCCTCGTCCTCGAAATCGAATGCGGCTCAAAAGCTTCGAGGACGAGCACGAGGACGAAACGGCAGATGAGTTCATAGGAAGCTGTATAGATTTGGCGCAGTTTCTATTCTTTGATCAGACTGGTCGTTTTTTGGCCAGTCTGATCGGAAAAAGAAACTAAGATCATGTTCTGATGTAAGGTCGATTTCCGCACAGTTGATTGCGTTGCGTAGTTAATCAACCTAGTCAGCTTAATCCACTTAATAAACGGTATGGAGACCCGCCCTGCGGCTGCTGGCCGCCTTCGCCCCAGCGATTTGCAGACACCTGAAACCTGACACCTGAAACCTTCTTTCTTGTTTAGTTTCATAAGAGCGGCGGCCTCCGGCTAAAGGCCAGCCGGTCTGATCAGAATAGAAACTGTTGAGATTCGGTTCCAATATAGGCCATTGTTGGGTTTCGCATTTCATGATGACGCCGGAAAAATGTAGGTTGGGTTGAGTGCAACGAAACCCAACAAAGCCCGGAGTTGGCTCAACCCAACCTACAATGGCAACGTAGCCTAAAATGCAACCAATTACAGCTTTTGAAATGTAGTTTCACACGAGCGCGGCCTCCGGCTAAAGGACAGCCGATCTGATCAAAGTAAAGAAACTTTGAAAAAGCGAATATCGAATATCGAACAAGGAATAACGAATGTCGAAGGAATGCATTCTAGCTATCTTATTAGAAAGATTGAGCAAAGCGATTCCACACTTCATCATTCGAAATTTCTTGTTCGATATTCTGCGGTTCGCTTTAAATGTCATAAGAGATCTTTCACAGGTTGCCCGAACGAGATGGCATTCAAGCCTGTGAAAAGACATTCAATCCTCTTTTGCTAGAAATGCTTCAACCTGAGACAGGGTCGGGGCATCCAGCACGCCTCTCGAACTTGAGACCGTCATTGCCGCCAGGCCATTGGCAAATCGCACCGCCCGCTGCAAGGGCCAGCCCTGCTGCACGCCGCATAAAAAGCCCGCGTTGAACGCATCGCCGGCGCCGACGGATATGTTCGCATCTACACTGAATCCCGGTACGTCGAGTTCGATTTCAGGCCCTCTGATCGAGGCGCCGTTTGCGCCGCGCTTGATGACAATGTGGGTGTGACCGAATTCGGGCAGCCGGCGGCAGGACTCCTCCCAGTCCTCCGACTGCGTCAGTACGCTTAACTCGTGACTGTTGGCAATTAAATAGTCAATCAACGGCAGCATCGACTTCAACTCACCCAGGAGCACCGGTTCTCCGATTGCCGGACCGATGTCGATGGCATTGATGCCGCCGGCCTTGCGCACTGCGGTGAAAGGCTTCAGCAGGCTGCCGCTGCGCATGGCGGGTATCAGAGAATAACTGGTAGCCAACAGGATTTCGGCGCTGATCAATACCTTGGAAGGGATTAAATCCAGTCGTATGTCCCGGGTGGCGCCGAGATGGTGGAAAACGGATTGATGGTCGGCTCCGGAAATGATGATGGTGGAATTGGATGTGGCACTCTTTTCACTACAGATGCTGGCCTCCAGGTCAACACCGCGGTCTTGTAGCCAGCCGAACAATTTGTCACCATGATCATCCTGTCCCACCGCGCTGCAAAGGGCCGTTTTTCGCCCCAAACCGGCCGATACATAGGCACTGCACCCGCCATTTCCGCCGAGCAGCAGGCGCGGCGGATCATCGCAAAAAATGAGGTTGCCGGCTGTAAAACCGTCGCCGCCAAGGTTATTAAAAGGCTGATTGCTGAAAACGAACCAGTCGGCGGTTGTCGATCCGATGATGACAAACAAGTTCTCTCCCTCCCCGATGGATGCTGGTAACAGGATATCCGCTACCGTTGTGCTGCACGATGATCATCGTAGACTTGCTTTATCCGTGCGCGATAGTCGTCGTAGCACTCATCAAAATTCTTTTTTGCGGCTTCGGTGCCGATAAAATAACTGCTGGTCAACACTTTCGGCGGCTTGCCCAGTTGCGTTAAAATGTCGGCAATCTGGCTTTTCACCATATTGGCGACGGCAGCCGCACCGATGGTCGAACCGGGACCTACCGGTTGCGGCAGCCCATTGACCTCGACCAGAGCGTCACCGGCAGGGGTGCAGTTGTCAATGACCACATCGGCGATGTCGACCAGCTTATTGCCGGAGCTGTGATACGGCTCGCTTGCCTGACAATGTTCCACGGACACCACGGCGATCAACGCCAGACCGCGCTGTTTGGCGCCGAGCCCGACTTCCACCACGACCTCGTTGACGCCGCTGTTTGAAAATATCATAAAGCAGTCGTGGTCGCCAAAGACAAAATTGCGCAAGATGACATTGCCCAGCCCCTCCGTGTGCTCCAGGAACATGGCCTGGCGTTGTCCATTGGCGCCGACGACCTGATTGTGATAGGTGAGGGAAAGCTCGACAATCGGATGAAATCCGGCAAAACTGCCGTGACGCGGAAACATTTCTTCTACCATCATCCGGGAATGACCCGTTCCAAACAAATGCACCAGGCCACCGGCAGCGATGGCTCGGCCGCAGATATGGGCTGCCCGCTGCACGGAATCCAACTGGGTGGCACGAATGCGTTTGAGGATTTCTTCGGCGGCGTCGAGGTAGGCTAATGCGGCATTCATTTTTAGATCCTTTCCTGGGCGGCTACCCTAATACCTAACCCGGACAAGCCAGAATTGAAGATTGAAGATTGAAGATTGAAGATTTGTGGCATTCTATCTATTATATTTCGGAACCTTCGTTAAAACAGCTAACATCAGATAAGTCAATGCCCAGTGAGAGTTCACTGAAATCGTAAAAATATAAAAAGTTGAATTCGATGCCAGTCTTCATAAATGTAGGTGTGGCGTAGCTTTACGAAGATATCGAAAAATGTTTTGCGTATTTTTCGCCAAACTGAATTTGTAACTGTCTAATATGGAATGGTGGAATAATGGAATATTGGGAATCAAAAACGGATGAAGGGTCTGATTTTATCTTCTGATCCGTACCATCATTGTAGGATCAGATCCCACTCCGCTAAACCTAGTATTCCAAAGTTCCAGCATTCCATCATTCTGCTCCCGCTTGCGGCAGAATTCACGGCAATGCCGATTGTCTCTGTCCCAACCCAGAGTACCAGTTGTAGGGTGGGCTGTGTCCACCATTGACTATTAAACTCAGCGCTATTTGGTGGGCACTGCCCACCCTACGACAAGAAATTCTTGCACGTTAAGGTTAAGCAATAAGCTCCGGGTCATGGGTCGTTGCCGGGCCGGCACCTGTAAAATATGAAGTAAACGGCGAATTACAACCTTTATTTTGACATTGAAAGATTAAGGGCTTATAAAATGATACTTGGCATCACGACGTTAGACAAGCAAAGGAGAAATGGCTATGGCGAAAATCACAATGCTCGGCACCGGTCTGATCGGCATGTTTTACACCATGACGCTGCACGGCAATCGCAGTCGCGACCAGGTTGAGGTCGTCTATTCACGTTCCGAACGACGCGCCAAGGAATTCGCTGGGGAGTGGAACGTCCCCCGCTGGACCACCAACCTGGCTGAAGCCGTCAATGACCCCGAAACTCAGGTGGTTGTTATCGGACTGCCCAATAATCTGCATGAAGAAGCAGCGGTTTTAGCCGCGAAGGCCGGCAAAGCCGTATTATGCACCAAGCCCCTGGGCCGCAATGCGGCCGAAGCAAAACGAATGCTCGATGCGGTCGAAAAAGCCGGCGTGTTCCATGGCTATCTCGAAGATCTGGTTTACACCCCCAAAACCCTCAAAGCCTATGATTCGGTGAAAAACGGCGCCCTGGGCAAGGTGCTTTGGGCCCGTTCCCGCGAAACCCACCCCGGACCCCATAGCGATTGGTTCTGGGACAAGGAGATTTCAGGGGGCGGCGCCATTGTCGATATGGGCTGCCACTGCATCGAAATCAGCCGTAATTTTATCGGCAAGGACATCCGCCCGGCGGAAGTCATGTGCTGGGCCGACACCCAGGTGCACCCAATTGCAGCCGAAGACAGTGCGGTGGGCCTGGTCAGATATGCCAACGGCGCGGTGGGACAATTCGAAGTCAGCTGGACCTTCCGCGGTGGAATGGACCTGCGTGATGAGGTTTCGGGGACCGAAGGCACCATCTGGCTCAACCACTGGCTGCGCACCGGTATGGAAATGTTTACGGCGGAAGGTGAAACCGGCTATGTCTCCGAAAAAGCCGAAAGTGAAACCGGCTGGTTGTTTCCCGTTGGGGATGAAGTCGGGGCACTGGGGTACGTCGAGATGTTCAACGATATGCTCAACGCCATCGACGCCGGAAGCCAACCCATGGAGACCTTCTACGACGGCTATGTGGTCAATGCCATTATGGATGCCGCCTATCTTTCGATCGAATCCAAGAAATGGGAACCGGTCATACTCGACGACTGGCGCGGATCGGATTCAGACAGCGCCGACGTCCTGTTAGCCGAGTATGATGCCGATTACTTTCTGGTAAAAAAAGAGAAGATGCCGGACGGCAAAACCAAGCTGATCCTCAAATCAAAGGCCGACGGCAAGATTATCCAAAAAATAACGGAAGTATAATCAATAATACGGTAGTTTTGATAATGCAAGCAGTTAATATATGTTTCGATCTTGGAGTATTGGAGTACTGGAGTTTTGGGGTATTAAAACAATACCTCTAACCAACAGCCATTACTCCAACACTCCATTACTCCAATACTCCGATATCATTAGAACGCCGCTAAGCCTATTGTGAGCGAAGGAATTTATGTCTGCCATTTCTCCCCGCCAACGAGTTTTATCGGCCGTAAACCACCAGGAACCGGATCGGGTTCCCCTGGCCCTCTGGGGCAGCTGGTATGGTGTGACGGACAAATTGTACTTCAGGGTACTGGAAGAATTGAGTTGGGATCCGGTGCCGCCTTTCCGCCCCGACCTGCTGCATTCCGTCAACTACTATGATGATCGTCTGCTGGAATTTTTACACGTAGACGTGCGCCATGTCGATCCGGGAGTGTCGGCTGCCACCAGTAAATTAAAGGCCGACGGCGCCGATGGGTGGGGTTTGAAATGGAATACCAGCGGCCTTTACCGGAGCGCCAGTCACTACCCGCTGGAAACGGCCTCGGTGGTGGAGATTGGGCACTTCGAGCTTCCCCGGGCGGAACAGACAGTCGACGCAGAATCGATCTCAGCCCGACTCGACGAAATTAGGGACATGAATCAGGAATACGCCGTCGTCGGGCGGGCGGTGGCCTCTTACGGCTTTTTCGAGATGGCCCAGTCACTGCGCAAACACGAGCAGCTGCTGATGGATCTGGTGATGGCGCCTGATATTGTGGATGCCCTGGTTGGCCGGCTTTTGGACTGCTATATCGATTTGACCGCACGCTTTTTGGACATCGCCGGCCTGCATCTGGATCTGCTCGAGTTGCCCGGTGACGATTTTGCCGGTAACAATGGCCCGCTGATCTCCCTGGAAATGTTCGATCGATTTTTCAAGGAACCTTACGCCCGACTCATACACAGCATAAAGTCGCACAGCCCGCAGATCAAGGTCGTCTATCATTCCGACGGCGCCATCACGCCGTTTTTATCCCGCTTGATTGAAATCGGGGTGGATATTGTTCACCCGCTGGAACCGCTGCCGGCCAATGATTTTGCGGCAGTAAAAGCCGAGTACGGCCGGGACTTGACATTTCTGGGCGGCATCGACATTCGCGAGGCATTGCAAGGCGATGAGACGGCGGTCGCGGCGGAAGTGGGTCGCCGAATTCAACAGCTGGCCCCCGGCGGCGGCTACATACTGGCACCGGCCAATCATCTGCAATGGGACATACCTCCGCAAAACCTGATTGCCTTGTACCGTCAAGCACGGGAGTTGGGGCGGTATCCGATTGGAATGACGAATGAAGATTGACGAATGACGAATGATGGAATCGCTTCGCGAAATCTTATTTAAAAATGGATAGAATTCATTATTCGATGTTCGATTTTGGACGTTCGATGTTCAATGTTCATTAGTTTCTTTCTCGATCAGATTAACCGCTTGCGGCCAGTGGCTGCGCTCGTGTGAAATAATTGATTTTGACGGGATCAACGGGATCTACTGGATTGTTTCCCGGAGAGGACGCTATCCTGTTAATCAAGTCGATCCTGTCAGAATAAAAAGACAGAATTCATTCGCAATCCAAAGGAGCAACCATGACGGACCAACCCCTGCGCACCACGGTGATCGGCAGTTATCCGTTTCCGTCCTGGCTGGAATTTGCCAGCCGGCATCTGACGGAATTCGGCACCGATGAGATCATAGAGATACAGGAAGATGCCGTGATTGCCGCCATCCACGACCAAATGACCGCCGGGTTGGATGTCATCACCGACGGGGAACAAACCCGCCTTGACTTTAACCTCTCTTTTTATGGGTATCTGAAAGGATTGGCGGACGCCCAAGCGACAAGGCGCGCATTTGGGCCGCCGGCCCACGACCAGCGCGGCAAGTATTCAATCGGCGGCGACATCCAGGCCCCCGACGGGCTGGGCACCCTGGTTGAATTCGAACGGCTGAGAAAATTAGCCCCGGCCAATGCCGGCTTGAAGGTAAGTGTTCCCGGTCCTTACACCCTCAGCGGTCGACTGCTGCCCAATGCCCAGTATCCCGATCGCTTCGCCATTACCGAGGCCCTGCTGCCGATCGTTCGCAATGACCTGGAGGCGCTCGTGCTCGCCGGCTGCCGGGAGATCACCGTGGATGAACCCTCCATGAGCTGTTATGCCGCGCAAACGGACACCATGCAATTGGTGGATATTTTCAATCGCACCGTCGAACCGGTCGTCGGCAAATGCCGGCTGTCCACGCACCTGTGTTTCGGCAACTACAAGGGACGGGCCGTCGCCAATCGGCGGTACGCACCGATGTTTCCCGATTTTCTGAAAATGAATGTCGATGAGATTCACCTGGAAATGGCCAGCCGCGAATTTGCGGAAATTGAAGTGATCGGGCAAATCGCCGCTGTCAAAGACGTGGCAGTCGGTATTGTCGATGTCAAAAGCTATTATATCGAATCACCGGACGATATCGCCGAGCGGGTGCGGCGCTGTTTGGAATATGCCCCCGCCCAACGGCTCTCACTGGCCCCGGACTGCGGGCTCAGCCAGACGGCACGCTGGGCTGCAAAGTTGAAACTTCACAATTTGGTTGCCGGTGTTCACAAAGTTCGCAAGGAGATCGGCGTTTGATCAGACCTGTATTGCAAAACCATGAATTTATCGCAGATGTCAATGAAACCGGCATTCGGCGGCTGGGGCAAAGCGCATGGAGCAGAGCGCACGGAGCAGAGCGCTTAGGGGATAAGGTGTACGGTGTAAGGTATAGGGTTTAGGGTATAGGTGATAAACGGGCTTTCGGCATTCGGCATTCGGCATTCGGCATTCGGCGGCCAGGGCATAGCGCACGGCGCAGAGCGCATAGGGTATGGGGCATAACACGCCGAGTGGGACGGTTTAAAGTCGGAATCTCCGTCCCATGACTTCTGACATCTGTCCTCTGTTTTCTGACTTCTGTCCTCTGGCTTCTGACTTCTGACCTCTGTCATCTGTCCTCTGTCTTCTGACTTCTGTCCTCTGTCTTCTGACTTCTGTCCTCTGTCTTCTGACTTCTGTCCTCTATTTTCTGACTTCTGTCCTCTGTCTTCTGGCTTCTGACTTCTGACCTCTGTCATCTGTCCTCTGTTTTCTGACTTCTGTCCTCTGTCTTCTGGCTTCTGACTTCTGACCTCTGTCATCTGTCCTCTGTTTTCTGACTTCTGTCCTCTGTCTTCTGGCTTCTGGTATTTGTTGCGGAGTCCGAGGTGCGGACAAAGCTTATAGTCCGTTTCGTTCTCGTCGTCGTGCTCGTGCTCGTCCTCGATCCGTATGACAATGGGATTCACCAGCTATTTTTTCGAGTACGAGGACGAGCACGACGACGAGGAAGATTTAAACATCAGCCCTATAGTGCCCTCAAGTGGCCGATCCTTTTTTCCAAAATTCGGTTTTCTGCAAAGATCAAGTTATGGTAAGAGGTGGGAGCGGCTTGCAGCCGCGATCATTTAAACTCGCGGCTGCAAGCCGCTCCCACAGCGCTCGCACGGGATTGTTATATGGAAACTTGGATTTTATAAACTGGCGTATTTCATAAAATGCATGCAAATGAAGGCTGGACACATGTTTGGGTCATTGGATATTGGGATTTGAGATTTGTTTGAAATTTGGCGTTTGTTATTTGTGATTTTTACCCAAATCACCGAATAACTCGTTGGCTCTACATCTTCCAAAATGTCAAAAGCCAGTTTACCGGAACTAAACTGCTAGGTACCTTCCGATCTGCGAGTGTAAACAATCAGCAACACCAGCAGCACAATGGCGGTGATGATGCGACGCGAGCCGTCGTCCATTTGCATGGTGCGCAGGATGCTGGTAAGGGTAACCAGAAAAATGGATCCGGCCACAGCCCCGAGGTATCGGCCCTGGCCGCCGTTGAACTCGATCCCGCCGATTAAAACGGCAATGATGGATGAGATCATGTAGCCGGCTTTGGATTCCATGCTCATGTTGGGGTTGTTGACGAAACCCAGCAGGAACAGACCCGACAGCGCTGAAAGCGAACCGCTGACCCCGTATGTAATCATGCGGAAGCGCTTGGTTTTAGTGCCCAGAAGTTTGGCTGCCCGGTCGTTGGCGCCGATTCCGTATAGCGTGGCCCCGATGGCCGTATTCTTCATGACATAGGAAACCAAAATGATAATGGCGATCCAGATGGGCACTACCCAGGGTATCTGGTAAGTGGTCGCTCCCAGCGGAATTTTCAAAGATCCCTGCCCCAAAAGGCTTAGAAAAGGCGAAGATTCCCCGACGATTCGGCCTTTCGTCACGATCAGGATAATCCCCATAATGACCAGGTACCAGGCAAAAGTCATGATAAGCGGGGCGATCCCCAAATATGAGACACCGAATCCGTTTACCAATCCCAGAACAAATCCGGCGGCGATGACGGCCAGAAACGCCGGGATGAGATAAGCATCGTTGCCGTTGACGATGGCCGCCCCGACAAACATGCCGACGGTCAGCATACCGCCCACCGACAGGTCCAATCCCTCCCTGCCGGAGATAACGACAATGGTCTGGCCTAAAGCCACTAAACCCAGGAAAAAAGACGCCTGCAGAATATTCATAATCTGCAGAAACGAGAAGAATCCGGGATTAATAATGGCGCCCAGGATAATCAAACCAACAAGGAGCACAAAAGCCGTGGCCACACGGTCACGAAAGATGGCTGTAACCATACCCGATATCTGATTGCTAGAAGTCGTATTATCCATAGTTTGCTAATCTCTTGTCCTTCCGGCAGCTGATCTATCGTCTCAAACTCTTCAACCACTGGGGAACGCCGCCGACGCACAGGGCGACGACAATCACCATACCTTTGGCAAACCCCTGATAAAAGGCGGATACCTTGGCATAAAAAATGATATTGTTGATCAGGCCGAGGATCATGGCGCCGATAATCGCACCGGCGATGCTGCCCCGGCCGCCGGTCAAGGCGATCCCGCCGATGACCACCGCCGCGACTGAATTTAAGGCATATTCCTGGCCGACTCGGAAGTCACCGCTGGCCATGGACATCAATAAACACACCCCGGCCATGGCGATGAATATACTGGCCACGACATGCGCCATGAATCGCACCCGGGAGACATTAATGCCGGAGGCGTAGGCGCCGTCTTCGTTGCTGCCCACGGCGTATATGTAGCGGCCAAAAGACGAGCGGCTGAAAATCAGCCAGATGACGAGCGCCGTAATAAGGATGATGACCGGGAAAGGCAGAAACCCCAGAACTTTAATACGATAGATCTTGTAAAAAAACCTCGGGACGTATCCGCCGGCCACCGGCATGATCGTCTGGGCGATTCCCCAGAACAGCGTCATGGTGGCAAATGTCGTGATCAACGGCGACATTCTCAGTTTGCCGATAAAAAAACCGTTCATAACGCCGCTGCCCAAAAAAATCACCACAAATCCAAGCATGAGAACGGGAAAAACATTGGTATCGGTCATGAGATAAGCCGTCAAACACGTAAATAACGACAATGCGTAACCGATTGAAAAATCCACACTTCCTGAAATGATAATGGTTGCCTGGGCCATGGCAACCAGGATCAGCGGCGTGTAAGCCATGAAATTGGACCTGAGGATTCGATATGAAAAAAATTTGTTCTGGAAATAGTAATTGAGTGCCAGCAATAAAATCAGCACGACTAAACCGGGAAACGCCGGGTCCTTGACGAATTTCAGCATTGATTTCTTAAATGCACTGGCTTCATTATCTTTAACTGCACTCATTCTGCCACCTCGACGCGAAGTGACGATCTGACCAGATTTTCATCGGTCAAATCATCGTAAAGGATTTCTTCTGCAATTTCACCTTCAAACATGATCAGAACTCGATTACAATTCGTGATAAGTTCTTCATTGCTGCTGGCATACAGTATAACGGAGGTTCCCAGATCGGCCAGCTCATGCACGAGCCGATATAGAGTATCTTTGGCCTGGATGTCGATGCCTTTGGCCGGATCATTCAGCAGCAAGACCTTGGGAAGAAATTGCAGCCAGCGGCCAAATACAACCTTTTGCTGATTGCCGCCGCTCAAATTGTTGACGATCATTTTTCGATCAGGCGGCCGCAACTCAGTTTTCTCAATCATGTTGTCGGTGATGGAAAACAGTTCATTGAAGTTTAGAATCGGGCCGTCCTGCTTCAGACAAAAGCGGGGGAAGATGGTGTTTTCAAAAATATCGTGCAGGGTCAGCAGGCCTTCCTCCAGTCGATCTCCCGGCACGAGATAGATACCACTGCGGATGGCATCCCTGGGATGCCTCGCTTTCAGCGGCTGGCCCTCCAGCCGGACACGGCCTCTTGATGGTGCCAACTCACCGGCCACCAGCATGATCAGTTCATCCTGCCCCTGACCGTGGAGTCCCCCAATCCCCAGCACCTCTCCCTTTTTGACGCTGAGGTCGATACCTTTGAGGGTTGATCGGTAGTCGACCTGCTCCAATTCATAAACCACCTCCGCATCAGACAGGTCGCGCTGTTCCTTGCGATCAAAATCAGCCGCGTACCCTTCCTCCCCGGCCACCAGGGGAACGATCAATTTTTCGTCACGGGGCTGGATTTCAAAATCCAGCTCACCCACGGTCTCGCCATTGCGAAATGCAATAACGACATCGCAGATTCGCGTGATTTCCCATAACCGATGCGAGATAAAGATAATCGAAACCCCGTTGGCCCTCAACTCCTCGACTTTTTTGAAGAGCTGCTCAACATGGTTATACTCAAGCGCTGCTGTCGGTTCATCGAGGATGAGCATTTTGGGATCTTTGGAGAGTGCCTTGGCGATTTCAACCATTTGCTTCTGAGCGGGGGACAGGGTGGCGACTTTGGCATCGATGGGGATCTCACCGTCCACTAAATCATTCAGTATTTCCGTCGCGACATCTTTGGCGTGCCTATTGTTCAGGAATACTTTTTGAGTCCGCCTTTCATTTCCCAGCGAGATATTTTCCCATACCGCCAAATCCGGTATCAGGCTTAAATTCTGGTGTGCCAGAACAATGCCGTAATTTCGGGCATCCCCGGGAGAATTGATGGTTGCCTTTTGGCCATCGATGACGAATTCTCCGGCGTCTTTTTTGACCAGACCGGCGCACAGCCGGGCGAAGGTGGTCTTGCCCGACCCGTTTGCCCCAACCAGGCCGCACACCTTAGGACCTTCGAAACTAAAATTGGCCTCGCGCAACGCAATGACGGCACCGAACGCTTTTTTAAAATGATGCGCCTCAAATGATTCCATGGGGGTCCTTTAGACTTTTACTACGCTATTTTTTGGATTTGTGTCATCAATCACAGCTCAAGCTTTGGAAACGGCACGAGTGATTGAAGATTGAAGATTGAAGATTGAAGAATTAAGGATTTCAGTCTATCTAAATTGCAATACTAAGCATTGCCAGCCTTTGATCTGAAGGATTTATAAATGTGAACCCGTTCGCACCCTCACATTTCATTGAAGCCTTAATAAAAATGACAAAATACCACAAATATTCAATCTTCAATCTTCAATCTTCATTTCGAACCGGCGCACTCCGGCAGGAGTGCGCCGGGTTTTAAATGTAATCGAAATTAAACGTCCTGACGATTTTGACCAGAACGAAATCAGTCCTTCTGATTAATACACAGCGGTCTACTGTCTGACTCAAACAACTGGTTCACCCGCAACCATTCCAAATGGCTTTAATACCAAAGACTGTGTCGCTGTGTATTAGCTGTTTATTATTGGAAGAGTGAATCGATAAATGCTTCCGAGCGCACTTCGTCGATATAGTCCTCCACGCCACGGTAGCGGATATGCTCTTCCAGGGTTTTTTGGACATTGTCATTTGTGATCACGTTGGCATGATCGACCCGCAACACCAAGCCGTCCCAGACACCCGGTTTGATTTTTTTGCCCATTTTAAGGCGAACCCCGACGCCAAGCGCCATCGTGATGGCATTTCCGGGTCCATTGGCGATTGCATAGCTGGTAAATCCATTGGGCAGGTTTTTGATCCAGTATTCGAAGAAGGGTCGGAACCCGGAACCGTTGACAATGGTCTGCGGACGGCCGGCAGCCTCGAAGGCCCGGATGACGGACAGGCATTGACCATCGTGAGCCACGACGCCGTCAATCTTCGGATAGGCGGCCAATGCATCCGCCATGGCCTGCTGGGCCAGGGCCGGATCCCAGGACCCGAAGACCTTGGCCAGCAGCTTGACATTGGGATATTGCTTCAAGGCCCTTTCAAAGCCCTGATCCCGCATATCGCTGGCCGGCGCGCCGTCGATACCGCTCAGATACACAACGTTGCCCTTGCCGCCCATGCGGTCGAACACGTACTTGGCCAGTTTTTCCATCCAGACGTCGTGGGTCGGCAGCACCACGTACGGCGCCTTAGTGGTGACCGGTTCGTCACTGATGACGGTGACGATGCCGGCATCCACCGCATCTTCGATTACCGGATTGAGTGCGGTCAAAGAAACCGGATCGATGATCAATATGTCGACCTCGGAGTCGATGAAATTTTGGATGTGGCTGCGCTGCAGATCCACATCCGGTCCGGCATGCTGGATCTGAAAGTCGCTGATCCAACCTTTACCTTCATAAAGCGCAATCCTTTTTTGCAAATTGTTTACCATTTGGGTGCGCCAGCTATGGGTAATAAAACTGTTGGAGACCGCCACCTTAAATCCCTTTTCCCCTGCAGACATGGCTGCCGGCGGTACGATCAGACAGAGCGCCAGAATTAAAATAACTAGTTTTTTCATTGGATTTCCTCCCTTCTTCTTTCAGGTTTGTGTTGACTGCACAACGGCTCTCACTCAACATGGGTTAACATCGCACGACAACTAAAATCAAGTATAATTACGTAGACCTTCCCGCGGCTTTACCCCAACGCTGCAACTTGGGGTTTACTCCAGCCAGCGCGGATTGTCCCGGATCTCGGGTTTGCCGTCCTGCTCCACAACCACTTTGCGAAACCCTTTGGTTTCAATGGTTTTGTAGTCGTGACCGGCATCAGCCCGAAAACAAAAGTATGTAATAAACGGATTCTCTCCGATATTGATGCTGCGGTGGGCAAACCGTTTGGGCACGTAAACGGCTTTGCCGGGTGTCAGTTCCTGACAATCCCACTGCCCCTCGGGATTTTCCATCATCATCATGCCGTGGCCCTGGAGGCAGTAATACACTTCGGCGGTTTCCAGAACCTGATGAAAATGCCCCTTGGTCATGTAGTATTCGCCGGCCACTTGTCCGGGATAGGTTATACTGGTGCCGAAGGCCAGATCACCGGCGTGGCTCGGAATGCCAAGTTCGTAAAACTCGTACACCAACGGATTATCCCGCTCCAGGACCTGGTCGGCTGCCGCAGAATCGACAAACATCTGCTTGACATCCGCCAGATGCCGTTTGGTGCTGTTCTCAGCGGGGCTTTTGCCGTCGGTTAAATCGAATAAGATCGTAAAGGCCCGATCGATGTCGCGGCCGGTTTCACTTGTCGTATTGGTCATACTGATATCCTTTCTATAAACTTAAGGTTTCAGGCGTCGGGTGTCGGGTGTCAGCGGCGCCCTTGGCCGCACTTACATGAAACTGCGCTTCAAAACTTATATTCCTATCCTGGTCTGCGTTGTCTTTCGTAGGTTGGGTTGAGCCTGCGCCAAGCTTTGTTGGGTTTCGTTACACTCAACCCAACCTACATTTTTCGTTTTTATTTGGAAATGCGAAACCCAACAACAGCCGATTTTAAATCCGAGATCCAAAAGTTTCGTTTCCTGTTTAACCTGGTCGTTTATCACTAAAAAAAATTAAACTTCGAACATCGAACATAAGTTACATTTTAGATTTGACCGGCCGTTTTGCTTGGCCGGCGGCAACACTGACACCTGAAACCCGACACCCGAAACCCATACCCAGCGTCGAGCACCTACCGATTCACCTTCCAATTCCCGAATTTCCTATTTGAACCCAAAGCTAGAACTCTTCTAGCTCCAGATCAAACACCCGCGCAAGGTTGGTTATCTGCGGACCCCAATGGCCGGTCACCAGCAGGATGTGATGGGAATAAAACGAGTCCATCAGACGGTGACCGTCCCGAATTTTGACCACCGCACCATTGCGGCAATCCGAGCCGGGATACTGAACGTAGTCTACCAACTCGCCTTTGATCGACATCAACTTGCTGAAGGTGTGATCCAGCTTGGTCAGGGTGATGTCGCCGGTCGGCAGGCGGGCATCGATGGCCGTGGCATTGTCATCCACAATCGCCAGCACCTTGGGGCGCAATTTCCACTCGGTGGACCAGCACTTGGGCAGCACCCCCAGAAAGCCGCAGTGAACGATCAGCAAGTGATTTTCAGGTTCCGGCACATCCGGGAAACTGTCGATTTTTTCATGCTTGAGTGCGGCCTGACCGACCAGCTGCGGATAGATGTTGCTCATCATGATGGGGACATCCAAAGATTTGTTCAGGAGATACTTGGTGATCAGGGACATGGTATCCGCCTCACAAGCCCAAAGGATGCCGGTTTCTTCGAAAAGCATGTTCCAGGCCAAACAGGGTGTCGTGTCGGAAAAGTGGGATTCGTTTAAACAGTTGATGCCGACCCCCTTGATGGCTGGGTCGCCGGCCAGTTCGCGTTTGACGGCGATGTAGATTTTGATGGCGCTGTTCAGGGCCTGGTCGGACACTCCCGGGGTTTCCAGATCCCAGTTTTTCCAAACCTCCCGGGCCTCTGCATCGGATATTTGCTTGGCAGCCTCACCGAATTCCTTGAAACTTCTCTTCTCGATGGTCACACCGAACTTGTCCTTCATATCCTGGGTGCAGCGGTCTTCCCACCAGTAGAAGCGCTTGAAGATGTCGGCCTGAAAGCCCTCGCCCGGGTTGTCCTGAAACACGAGAAACTTGGTTTGCTGAAGGTCCCGTTTGACCGCCAGGCTCTTGCAGATGGTTTTGGTCAGGTCCAGGTTGTAGGGTGCAAATGTTTTGAGGCCTTCCGCTTTCAGAAACGAAACGATTTCCCAATCCCACATGGCGACCGTACCGAATTCCGAGGTCACCACCAGCAGCGGGATATCGATTTTTTTCAGCGCATCGATTTGCTTGAAAGCGTCTCCCAGAAGCTGCGGAAAGATGACGGCATCGCCGTCGGGCAGTGCCGAACCCAGTGCAACCGGCTCCGCAAAATCGGCCACCTCCACCAGCAGATCTTTAAGGTTCGTCAACTGCCGGTCGAAATCTTCATCTTTGCCGGCCTCAAAGTAAACGGGAATCAACCGTGCTTTCATTGTTTATCTCCTTAGGTGTGGTTATATAAGGTTCAGAGGTTCAAGGTTACGGGTTCAAGGTTGAGGGTCGAAGGTTTAAGGTTTAAGGTTTAAGGTATAGGGTTCCCAGCAGGACAGTTCGAAAGCAGCGACTGAATTCGTAGTGCGCTGAGTTGCCGCTGCGGGTGCTTCTCGTCCTCGTACTCGTCCTCGTAATCGAAAAAAAGAGTTGTTCTAACCAATGGCCGATCGAATCGAAGAGAGTAGCTTTAAAAATTTCAATTTTTGTAGTGGCGGGGTTTATCCCCGCCTCCCTAAACATCCAGGAACATTAACATCGTAAAAAGGCTGGAAAATCGGGGATCGACGCGTTGCAGGGGCCCTCCGGGAGGGGATAAACCCCTCCCCTACTAAACTTACCCCATCAATCTTCCACTAGCGATACGACGTTACATTAATTTGAATTTTTACACCAACCTTGAACCTTTGAACCTCTGATCGGTAATACATCCTACTCAGCTGCGGCCTTGACCTTCTTTGCCAGTTCCCGGTAATAGCGGTCGTAGACACTGCAGCCGACTTCCTGCTGCTCTCCCAGCAACATGCCGCAGTCCATGCACAGGGTGCACCAGTTGACGGACTTCAGGTCTCCGCTCAGGACCTTCTTGGGAAGCAGCGGATCGGCAATGGCCTGCCGCGCCAAACCCACCAGATCAACGCTGTTCTCCTTGATATTCTTCTCGGCCCAATAGAGAAGGCTCTTAAGGGCCGGATCATCACCGGGCAACTTGTTGCGGCCGTCGCGCAAATAGCTGTAACCGGCGCCGATCACCGGGATATCGATGGCCTGTTTGATGGTCCGGGTCCACCCGAAATGCTGCTGAACCGCGTCGGCCGAATCATCGGTGGGCAGCAGGATTTCAAGGTTGTCGGCGGCATGGCCGGCCGAATTGCTGATCAAATGCAATCCCAGTTCCTGGGCCAACCGGGCAAAGGCAATCGGTTCACTCAGATCTTCGGTGGCGTCTCCAGGCCCGGCCGAGCCGAATCCGCCCGGTATCCCCTCGTAGGCCGAAATTCGCACGCCAAGTAAATAGTCGTCTTGATCCGCCTGTTGTTGAATGCCCTCGATGATCTCCCTGAACAGGCGTGTGCGGTTTTCAAAGGATCCCCCGTAGCGCCCTTCCCGGGTATTGGCGGGCTGCAGAAATTCATTGCCGAAAAAGCCGTGGGCGTGCTTGATCTCCACCCCGTCGGCCCCGGCTTTAAGCGCCAGCAGGGAGGCATGGATGAATTTGTCCCGGAACTGTTGAATTTCATCATCGGTCAACAGGCGCGCCGGATCTCCTTCCCGGGGATAGACTGCGACGGGATCCGCAAATCCCTGGTCGGCCAGGCTGCCGCAGTGATCGACCTGGATAATAAAGATCACATCCGGGTTGGTTTTACGCAGCTCATCGATCATGCGGGCAAATCCGTCCACGGTTTCGTCGCCCAGATACAGCTGATGAATCCTGGCCCGGCCGCCGATCTCCGCCATGGTCGACTCCGAGAAGACAATGCCGGCCTGGCCCTCAAAATATCTTTTGTAGCGTCCAACGGACCGCTCGCTGGGTGCGCCGCTGTCCAGTCCGTCATTACTTTCGTTCGGCAGCACGACAAAACGATTGGCAGCAGTTTTATGTCCAATTTGAATGGGTTTTGACAAATATTCGAATTCCATAAAAGTCCTCCTCAAGTTTCTAAGCTTTCTCCGAGACTCCAACTAGAAGAAATGGCCCTTGTGGGTCAGCCAAGACGAAGTTTGCAGGTTATGGGTTTCAGGTGTCAGGTTTCGGGTGTCAGGAAAAGACGCGCTAAATCCTGACACCTGAACACTGACACCTGAAACCTCGAAAATATCAAAGCAAGCGGTAACAACGACAAAAATTTGTCTATGTGATGTCGCTGAACAACTAGTGTCAAATGCTCTTTTTGGAATAGAAACCGACGGCCGCGATCAGCAGCAATCCCTGAAAAACGACCTGCGTATACGGGTTTAAATCCGTCAGGTTCATGATATTGGCGAAGACGGTCAATATGAGCACGCCCCCCACCGCGCAGAACAGAGAACCGACGCCGCCGGCCAACGAAATTCCGCCGATAACAATGGCAGAAATCACGGTAATCTCATAAAACGCGCCGATCCGCGGACCACCTCCGCCCAATCTGGCAGTTAAAAAGGCTGCCGCCAGGCCCACCAGGATACCGCCGATGACAAAGGCCAGGAATTTGATGAGCGGTACATTGATGCCGGACAGGGCCGAGACTTCCGCGTCCGAACCGACCGAATAGATATACTTGCCGACTTTGTTTTTGTTTAAGATCAGATAGCAAAGAATCAGAACCACCAGGAACCAGATAATCGAAAAGGGCACACCGAAAATACGGCCGTCAGACAAGAAGCGAAATTCAGACGGTATCCCGCCGATCGTTCTTTTGGTGTAAAACAGGGTTAAGCCGTTTAGAATATTCATGGTCGCCAGGGTTGCCATGATCGGCGTCACCTTCAATTTAACGACGATAAAGCCGTTGACGGCCCCGATACCGGCACCCATCGCAATGAACAACAGAACGACCAAAACCGGGGACACATTCGGAAAGCTTTTCATAAACCCTGCAGCCATGCAGGACATGAAGCTGATGGCGGCCCCGGCCGACAAGTCAATGCCGCCGGAAATCACCACGAAGGCCTGGCCCAATGATGCCAACCCCAGACCAATAGGCTGAACGAAAAACACATTTCTCAAATTGCGCGTGCTGGTAAAAAACTCGCTGGCAAAGGTGGAAAATATGATGATGGCCGCCAATATTACCCATACCAGCCGGTCCGGTTCGATCCATCTTTTTGCAATCTTATGGATGCTTCCTTGATTCATAGTACATATTCGTGTCCGACGGCCATCGACAGGATTTCTTCTTCGGTGGCCTGCTTTGTGTGTTGATCGATAAACCCCTCGACGACACCCTCGTTCATGACCATGATGCGATCCGACATGCCGATGATCTCCGGAAGTTCCGATGATATCATGACAACGGCGTTGCCCCCGTTGGCGACATCCCGAATGATCTTATAAATCTCCGCCTTGGCACCCACATCGATGCCCCGGGTCGGTTCGGCAAAAATGTATATGGTGGGCTTTTTGAGCAACCAACGGGAAATAATCACTTTCTGCTGATTGCCTCCGCTCAGGTTTCCGATGCTGTGCTCAATGGTGGGGGTTTTGATGTCCAGCAATCCGATTTGGGATTCGGCGTCCTTGACTTCTTCCTTTTTCTTCAAAAAACCGGAAACAAGATAGCCGGCCAGATTGGCCAGGGTCATATTTTCCTTGACCGTCATTGGCCCTAAGATGCCCAAATTTTTTCGATCTGCCGGCAAATACCCAAGTCCGCAGGCCATGGCATGGCTGACCGATTTGATTTGCTGTGGTTGATGATTGACAATAATCTCACCGCCGTCGATTTCTTCGATGCCCAACAAACACTGGGCCAGCATCGTTCTTCCGGCGCCGACCATGCCGGCAACACCCAGGACCTCACCTTCAAACAGTTCGAAGTTAATGTCTTTGAGGTCCTGACCCTTATTGAGATTCTTGACCTGCAGGATGGTTTTCTCCTGCTTGGCCGGCAGGGCGGGAAAATAATCCTCGATATCCCGACCGACCATCATGCGAATCAGACCGTCCTTATCCGTCTCCGTTGTGTCTTTGGTGCCGATATACTGGCCGTCCTTGATGACCGTCACCCGGTCGCATATCTCGAAGATTTCCTCCAGCATGTGTGAAATGTAAATTACCGTAACACCTTTGGCCTTGAGCATTCTGATAATATCAAAAAGCTTGCGAACTTCCTTGTCCGTCAAAGCGGCCGACGGTTCGTCCATGATCAAAATGCTGGCGTCCACCGAAAGGGCTTTGACGATTTCCACGATCTGCTGCTGAACCACCGTGAGACTGCCCACTTTGGCCTTCACATCCAGGTCGATGTCCAGTTCCTTCAGCAGCGCTTCCGTCAACCGCTCGGCTTCTTTGCGATTGATATGCCCCAGTTTGTTGGACGGTTCACGGTTGATGAAGACATTGTCAACAACGTCGAAATTGCGGATCAGGCTGAATTCCTGGAATATAATGCTGATGCCGTCAAGCTGAGCTTGGTGCGGGTTTTTGAAGACTTTCCGTTCTCCCTTGTAGTAGAGCTCACCGGAAGTCGGCTGATAGACACCGGAAAGGATTTTCATCAGGGTCGATTTGCCGGCTCCGTTTTCACCGCACAGCGCGTGAGCCTCACCATAGCGAAAGCTCATACTGATATCGTCCAAGGCCTTGACGCCCGGAAATTCTTTGGTGATTCCGCGAAACTCAAGAATATGTTTTTCTTCTGCCTGCATCGGGTGTCTCAATAGTGACTAACTTTTCACCAATGTTTGATGGTCATTATTCCACCGAGATACTGCTGATAGCCCGGAATTGGAGTGATGGAGTACTGGAGTATTGGAGTACTAAAGTACTGGAATATTGGAGTGTTGGAGTGTTGGAGTGTTGGATTAACCCTATAATGCTGCGAAAAGCTATTTTGGTAGGGTGGGCTGCGCCCACCAAACATCGCTGGGTTTATTTTGCAAAAGCAGAATCAGGGGGTGCTCAACTTATCATCATAATCCTTACTTCCCCGGAAATGCTTTTCCACTACTCCACTATTCCATTACTCCTACACTCCTATTCTCCTTTAGCTTTTACCAATAACGAATAACCAATAACAACAAACTGGTTCTTAGCTCAATTTGGGTCCAACACTCCAATACTCTTTTTATTCTGCCAACTAACGAATAACAATTAACTCCCGATAGGGCCTAAAGTTTCGGCAAAAACTCCTTCGGCATGTTGTCGTCGCCGACCCACCACCAGTCGCTCAAATCGGGTTTGGCCACTGACGGCACCTCTTTGGGCCCGAAGCCGTCAAATTTGATGGAAACGACCTTGTCTACTTGCTCACCTTTGGCGATTTTGACGGCAACCTTAACCGCTTCACCCGAAAGGCGGGTCGTCATCGGTGCAATATAGCCTTTGGCGTCGTTGGCTACCAGGAATTTGGCATAGCCGTTGAGTTGGTCGCCGGTTGTGGGAGGCAGCGGCCGGCCGGCATCTTTCAGGGCCTGCAATGCGGGCCAGGACATCAAGCCGGAGTCGGCCCAGATGCCGTCAATTTGCGGAAAGGCTTGAATCATGGTTTCCATGATCGACCGTGCTTTGGGGGGCGACCAGTCGCAGTATTGGTGATCCAAAATTTCGATGCCCGGGTACTTTTTCAGCGCCTCCCTGGCGCCCTGCAGGCGGTCTTCGGCCGTCGTATTCCCGGCAATGCCGCTCATCATGACAATTTTGCCTTTGCCGCCGAGTTCTTCGGCCAACCATTTGGCGCCGTCGGCGCCCAGGTCGATCAGGTCCTGTTTGACTAGGGCGGTCATTTTGTCCGTATTAATCGTCCCGCCAAAAACCACCACGGGAATGCCCTCGGCGACCGTTCGTTCGATGACCGGAATCAGCGCGTCTCCCACCGTTGGGTAGATAATGAGAACATCGATATTCTTGACCAGCAGCGACTCGATGTCGGCAATCTGCTTGTCCACCTTTTCATCGGCATTGGTGATGTAGTACTTGGCGATCTCCGGGTGCCGCGCCACTTCGGCTTTGAAATTGGCAACCAAAAATTCCCGCCAGGAATCCCCCATGCCGGCGTTGCTCCAACCGATTCGAATCTTGTCCTTGGCAACCGCCGTCATGGGCATTAACAGGGCCAAAACAATGGTAACAAATGCAATCATGGTTAACGATTTTCGTAATTTAATGCTTTTCATGGTAGGCCTCCTTTTTTTCGTTGATTTGTCCGGCCCGGCTGAACCGAGGCCGGTCCGCGTTGTTCGTAACTTTGCCAGGTAAAATAGATCTCTGTGGGTTAACAAAACCTATGAAATTGCAATGACCCAAATAATGGTGTCAGGTGTCAGGGAAGCAAAACACGAAATCATGAAACCTGACCACTGAAGCCTTCTGCTTCCGAAAACATATTGTCAGAGAAACGCCTCATAGGACCCAATAACGATTAACAAATAACTCATAACACCTAATTGAGCGTATTTCCCTCAATTAGGCTTGTATGGAGAGCTAAGTAGCGCCGGTTTTTTTGCGCTCGTTGATCCAAAGTGCAAATATGATCAACAGGCCGATGATTAAATATTGGCTTTGAATCGGCACCTGGATCAGCAACGAAAGATTCGTGACCAGCAGCATCAGTAAGACTCCGATGACAACCCCCTGGACGCTGCCGAATCCGCCGGTGATGGCAACACCGCCCAACACCGCCGCGACAAGTGATTCGAATTCCTTGTTGTCGCCGATTTTGGGTTCCGGCATTCCCATGTAGCCGGCCATGAGTACACCGACCAGGGCGGCCAAAACACTCGATATGACATAGGCCATGATGATCACCCGTTCGGATTTGACCCCGTTGAGGGTGGCCGTGGCGCGATTCGTTCCAACCGCGTAAAGCCGCCGGCCGCAGCCCGTGCTGTTCAACAGGATCGAGGCTACAATAACGATGATAAGGAAAACAAAGAAGAGATTCGGAATCCCGAATGACGAGCCATTGCCGATCTCGATGAGGATTGCGGGGACCTTGCCTTTCGGCAACCCCTCGGTCCACATAAATCGCAGCCCCTTCAACACGATTCCCATACCCAGGGTCGCGATAAACGGCGGGACATTGCGCTTTGTCACCAGCAAACCGTTGATCAATCCCACGGCCACCCCGAAGAGCAGGATTAACAGGGTAACGGGTATAAACAGGGCGTTGCTGCCCTCCATTAAGGCGGCGGCGATAACATTGGCCGTTGATATGACATGCCCGATGGAAAGATCCAGACCGCCGCTGCCGGAAATAATGACAATGGCCTGTCCGATCGAGGCAATCCCCAAAATGCAGAAGCTTCGGGTAACATTAAGAAGATTGGATAATTTGAAGAAATTGACCCCGGTAGCAAAATTGATCACAATCGCCGCAACCAGCAGCCCGCCCAAAGCGACATAGAGCCCCTTGTTTCTTTTCGCGATTTTAAAAAAGGTCAACTCCGTCATCCTATCTACCTAACTTCACCATGTCATATTTGCCTATGCCTGCGCCCCTCGAATTAACAGAATGTTATAATTGGTACAAATGAATGCCCAAAAATCCAAAAGTAAATGTCTTCTAAAATAAAAAGACGGAGCGCAGCGACTTCCACAAATAATCAATAATCAATCTTCAATAATCAATGCCCCTACAGGGCTATCCCACCTCAACCTGTTTGCCCTCGGCCGCCGACTGTAAACCGGCCTCCAGGATCTGCATGGTTTTCATCCCGTCGTAAAAACTCGGCGCAATCGCTTCATTGTTTTCAATGGCATTGAGAAAGTCGACGACACCATGGACAAATTCATGCTCATAGCCGATGATGTGTCCCGGCGGCCACCAGTTGGCGATATATTGATGGCATCCCTCGGTGGCCAGAATAGTCCTGAATCCCTTGGCGAACTCCGGATCGTCATTCGAATAGTACTGCAGTTCATTCATGCGCTCCAAATTAAATACGATGCTGCCCTTGTCGCCGTAGATTTCAAAATAGTTGTAGTTCTTTCGGCCCGGTGCAAAACGGCTGGCTTCAAAAGATCCCATGGCCCCGTTTTCAAATGCCACCAGCATCGAGGCCGCATCTTCGACGGTGACCGTGCCGGTTTCCGTACCCTTGGTGCCGCCTTTGAATGTAGCCGCACCTTCATCGGGCAGTGGCCGTTCGGAGATAAATTGGGACGTCATGCAGGTAACCCGCTTGACCTCGCCGATCAGAAAGCGCGCCAGATCGACACTGTGCGAGTTCAAATCCCAATGCGGTCCGGCGCCGGCATGCTCTTTTTGCAGGTGCCAGGTCAGTGGAAAATTGGGATCCACGATCCAGTCCTGCAGATAGGCGCCGCGCCAATGGAAAAGGCGGCCGACCTTGCCGTCGTCGATCAACTGTTTGGCCAGCATTACCGCCGGGCAGCGGCGGTAGTTGTGATTCAGGTAGTGTTTGACGTTGTGGGCCTCGGCGACCTCGTACATTTCCTTGGCCTGATCATAGGTCAGGGCCATTGGTTTCTCGCAAAATAAATGCTTGCCGGCTTTGGCGGCTTCGATGGCGATCTCGTGATGCAGGGCCGTGGGAACCCCGATATCGACGATATCGATGTCATCCCGCGCAACGACCTTGCGCCAGTCGGTTTCGATTTCCTCCCAGCCCCAGCAGTCGGCAAATTCCTTCAATGCACCCTCATTCCGGCCGCAGGCGACTTTCAGAACCGGCTCGACGTTCAGATCAAAGAAGTACGGTGCCTTGCGCCAGGCATTGCTATGGGCCTTGCCCATAAATTTATAGCCGATCATGGCAACGTTTAATTTTTTCATTTCCGCATCCTCCCTTTCAGATCGAGCGCAATACGCTCGATCAGGCGTTAAGAACTATTTCTTATCAGCTGGCGTTGTAATGCCCATGCCTTCAAGCTTTCCTGCATTCCAGCCGCAAGCGCTTTATTCCAGGCTCTGGGCAATTCGCTTCAACTCTGCCACGCTTTTGGCCACGGCACCGTCTTCATCATCATTGTAATCCGGATGCAGCGTATCGATTTCCATAGCTAAAAATCCTTCGTAATTAGCATCTTTGAGCAACTGCGCCAGCTTCTGATTGTCGACCATCCCGTCTCCAACCGGCGTGCAGGAGAAGAAATACCAGTCATTAACCGCCGCCTGCGGATTGATTTTAAGATCTTTGACGTGGGTTGAGAAGGTGTACCGGGCCAATTTTTCCATGCCCTGGATCGGGTCGTCCAGCACCCGCATAAAATTGCCCGTGTCAAAGTTAATGCCAAAATTCGGGTGATTGACATTATGGATCAGTTCGAGCATTTCATCCGCATTGTAGTCAATGTGGTTTTCGTCGGCAATCTTGATGCCGTATTGGTCGGCGACTTTCATGGCATTGGTAAACATGCGGGTCAGCTTTTGAATTTGCGGTCCATGGTCCTCGAAGCGAAACATCAGACTGCTGCCGCAGACACGCATGACATTGGCGCCAATGGCGTTGGCATATTCGATATGATCCACCATTTCATCATAAGCGGCTTCATTGTTGCCGCCTTCGAGCCCGTCCGGATGGCCCCAGGCGTACACGCGGTCAAAATTGTATTCATCCAGCATGCCCTTGAGTTCACTGAGATAGGAAGCGTCAAACCGCGGGAAAAAGCAGGACTCCAGCGATACGCCGTCGACTTCGAGCTCTTTGGCGCGCTTGATGAAATCTTCCATCGTCATTTGCTTTTCGGGCGCTGGTTGATGGGGATACACCTCACCTAAAAAACGATGATAACAATAACTGTCGATACCTACTTTCATTTTCATGTCTCCTTTCCGTGTTTGTAGCATAAATTAGCATTCCAGAGAGCCCGGCTTCGAGTTGCCTGACCAGGACTCCGGAAACTATCTGTTGGAGTACTGGAGTATTGGAGTAATGGAGTGTTGGAAAAAACCATATGGTGCGTATGTAGATCGTCAAAATGATTTGCCCACATCTAAAATGTTTTCTCCCTGTCCGATTGCAAAGACCAAATAATTAGTCCGGATCATTATTCAATTTTTAATGCAGTAATGCACCACAGCCAGAATAAGGCCAAAACTCCATCACTCCACCACTCCATTTCTCCATCATTCCAATACTCCAATCGCTCTGCCCTATGCTCTAAAATTCCGACTTCCGCATTCACACTTCCGAATTCATTTTCACTCCATCACTCCAATACTCCATTACTCCACCACTCCATCGCGTTACTATTCGAAATAAATCGCGCTCTTCAGGCTGCGGGCCTGGGATATGTTATCCAGGGCGCTTTGGATGTCACCCAGGGCGGTTCGCGAGGAAATTAAATCCTTTACCTTTATCCGCCCGCTTGCCATCAGTTGCAGGGTGCGCCGGTATTGACGCAGACTCTGTCGCGTCGTTCCGGTGACCTCCAACTGCTTATAGTGTATCAAATTGGTGTCGAGACTGACTTTTGCTTTGTCGGCCGGCAGGCCGCCGAAGAAAACGATCCGGCCGTTGATGGCGGCAATCTCGAGCGCGAATTGCTGGGCCTGAGGCGCCGGGCAGGCCGTAATGCAGACATCGACACCGCGGCCGCCGGTCAGTGAGTCGAGTTCCTCCTTGAGATTTTCGGATTCAAGGGTGATAAAGGTGCTGTCGATCTGACGGCACAGTTCCAAACGATCTTGACTGAGGTCATTGATGATGACATTTGCCACGCCGGCAATCTTGGCCATTTTGGCGTGCATCAGACCAATCGGCCCGGCCCCGATAACCAGCACGGTTTCACCGGGTCGCATTTTGCTTTTTTCAAACGCATTGAATACGCATGCCAGTGGCTCCGCCAAAGCCGCCTCTTCAAATGAAAGGCTGTCGGGGATTTCCACGACATTGCCCTGGCGCACGAAATTTTCAGGAATTTTGGCAAACTCTGCGAAAAAGCCCGGCATGTGTATCCCCAGCGCCTGGTATTGCGAACACAGGTGGGTGTCACCGGCGACGCAGTAATCACAAACGCCGCAGCCCACATTGGGCGCCACAGCCACCCGCATGCCTTCTTTGAAGTTCTTGACATCGCTGCCGCAGCGGGCAACGACCCCGCTGCCCTCGTGTCCAAGGGTCAGGGGGGACGTCTCGGATATTCCCGGATAGCCGTTGTGGAACATGCGCACATCGGTTCCGCAAACAAAGGCCCCTTGGACCTGCAGCAAAATTTCTCCGGGTTCGATTTGCGGCAAAGCGGTTTCCCCGACCCGCAAATCCTGTTTCCCATAAAGTGCAGCAGCCTGCATGTTGTTTCCGTTCATGATAACCCCTCTGGGAATGAATAATGACAAATGAAGAATGACGAATGGTGGATGTCGCTGCGCTCCGTCATTTTTAATTTAAATAGATAGGATTCCTCAATTATTCATTAGTCAATATTCATTATTCATTTAAATTGATTGGTCTTTTTTCAATAATGGACCGATTGCCGGCGTTGACGACCTTGACGGCCATCTTGCCGTCATGGCCGGTTACCGCCGGCGGCGTTCCGTTAATTATCGCGTCGACAAACCCTTGATCCTCGTAGCGGTAGGCCTCGGTAAACAGATTGCGCCAGCTTTCAACGGCCGGAGCCGTAAGGCCGTTGCTGCGACTGCAGGTCACCACCCCGGATTGATCCAGGCGCCCGACAAAGAGAACGCCTTCCGTGCCGACCACCTCCAGGCGGGAATCGTAGCCATAGCGCACGGAAACGGCGCCGTCGATGCTGCCCTGCATGCCGTTGGCAAAGGTTGCCGTCATAACGACATTGTCATAAAAGTCGGGAAATTCATCCCGGGCCTCGGGACAGCGGTAGTTGCCTGCGATGGCGTATACATGCTCGAATTCACTTTCCGTGAACCAGCGCAGGGTGTCGATGTCGTGACTGTTCACCTCAGCTAGCGGTCCGTTGCTTTTGGCGATATCGTACTGCCAGGGCTGGGGGATGCTGGGCCCGCGGGTCAAGGATTTAACCAGCACCACGTCCCCGATCGCCCCTTGCCGGACCTGTTCCCTGGCATACACGAAGCTCTGGTCGAACCGGCGCATAAAGCCGATCTGAAGGACGACCTTGTTTTTCTCGGCCGCCGCGATCATGTCATCACATTCGGCGACTGTCATCGCCATGGGTTTTTCACACAAAATATGTTTTCCGGCTTCGGCTGCCGCAACCACGATGTCTCTGTGATAGTCTGTCGGCGTGACCACCACAATCGCATCAACTTGATTATCTTCAAGCGCCTGCCGATAATCCTGGTAGTGGCGTTCGAGCTCCAACTCCTGGCAGGCTTTTTCAGCCGTTTCGCGATTCGGTTCGGAAATCGCGGTTAATCGTGCATTTTTGACCCCTTTGGCGAAATTAACCGCATGAATCATTCCGGCCCGCCCTGCACCGATGACACAAATTCCTATTTTATCCGATGACATCCGTTTTAAGTCCTTTCCAAGATATCTTTATTCTTTTGAAGTATATTTCCAGTCGTTGTGCTGTCAAAATTGTAGGTTTCAGGTGTCAGGTGTCAGAAAACCGCCTCGCATAATATTGAAGTAAATCAAATCATCTTTGATTTGTCCTAAAACTGTCTCTATTCATAATTAATGGCATTCTTTCATTAAATCAGCCTACTGCAAAATGCCTGACACCTGAAACCTGACACCTGAAACCTTAAGTCTCTATATTTACGACAAACATCCCCACGCAACGAACTTCAGTCTATACCGTCTATATCGAGGAGGTTAATACCTCAACACCCCGTTCCTCAAACTCAAACTTCTCGCTGTCATCGATCGTTTCGATGACCAGGGTGTCAATCTGGTCCAGGGGAGCAAAATGGGCGAAAGAATCTTTGCCAAGCTTACGATTGCTGCACAATAAAACGACCTTCCGGGCACTGGCGATCATGGCCTTTTTGATCTCGGCTTGCTGAATATTCGGCGTCGAGGCGCCATTGGCAATAGACAGGCTGTTCGTCCCCATAAAAGCTTTGTCAACCGAAAATCGGGAAAGCATGTCGATGCCGGCTGCACCGACAGTACAGTGAAAATTCCTGCGAAGTTCGCCGCCCAACATGACGACGCTAATGGAATTCATTTCTTCTAACACCCTGGCAATTTCGAAGTCGTTGGTAACGGCCGTAATTCGCTGCCGCTGGTTTAACAGTTTGGCGAGTTCCAGGGTCGTGGTGCCGGCGTCGAAAATGAGCGTGTCGCCGTCATTGATGAGTCCAATCGCAATTTGCGCAATTTTCTGCTTGGCGGCCAGATTCAAATCGCGCTTTTGCTCGGTATCCGGTTCGTAGCCCGCGCCGGTTTCAACAATCGCTCCGCCGTGGGTCCGGATAATTTGGCCTTTATCATTTAACTCCCTTAGGTCACTGCGAATGGTGGCACTGGAGACATTGAACAATCGAACCAGCTCCGTGACGGTCACTTTTTTGTTTTGATTCAGGAGGTCGATTATTTTGAGTTTGCGTTCTTCAGCAAACATGGTGTCATTGGCGTCGCCGGTCATTGTCCCACCCAAAAAAACGCGTTTCCCTAAATGCTGGAAGGTTTAGCCGAAGTGATTCGCCTTCAGAATTTTAACAGCGGTCAAGGCATAGACCCTGTTTATTCTCTAAATTTTCGTTTGTCAAGCTTTTTTTTCATATAAGTGTAAATTTATTTTCGTTTGATATTATTTTATTTTTTTTTCTTTCATTTTTTTGTTGATTTTTTCAAAATTAGTGATTATACACAATTAACTCTTGTAAAATGCTGCGTTTAATCACTGTAATATTGGTCAACGACAGCATTCAAGAATCTGCACCTCGAACATCTGAAATAACAAATTACAAGCACCAAATTACAAATAATATCCAAATCTCAATATCCAAAAATCCAAAACGGGATCAAAAGCGAACTGTTTGGTTATTTGAATTTCGGTCATTGTGATTTGTTTGGAATTTGTGTTTTGATATTTGAAATTTTATATTGTTGATCTCTTCCGACCGTTCATATCTAGCAACATAAGGTCAGACAAAATGCCCTAGCGGCCTAAATAAACGGGGGTAATAGAAATGACGGAAAAACATTTTGTCGGAGTGGATATCGGCACCCAGGGAACCAAAGCAGTCCTTTTTTCGCAATCCGGGAGTTGCCTGGCAAATCACTTCAAGCCCTCCAAGCTTCTCCGCCCGCAGCCGGGCGCGGTGGAGGAAGACCCGGAATATCAACTGCAGACGGTCTGCGACACCATGCAGGCCTGTATTCGGGACGCTGCCGTCGACCCGAAATCAGTCGCGGCGGTTGCCTTGTGCGGCCAGATGGCCGGAATTATCGGCGTCAATCAGGAGGGACGCCATGTAACGCCTTACGATTCCTGGCTGGATACCCGCTGCGCACCGTATATTCAAATCATGGAACAACGGGCCGGTGATGAAATTCTTACCAAAACCGGCTGTTTTCCAAGCTTTAACCATGGCCCCAAAATTTTGTGGTGGAAGTCCGAACACGAGGAAATTTATCAGCAGATCAAGGCATTCGTTCAGCCGGCCGGCTATGCGGTCATGCGTCTATGCGGCTTGAGCGGTGATGATGCCTTTATCGACAAATCCTACCTTCATTTTTCCGGATTTGCCGATAACCGCAACAACGCCTGGGATGCGGATTTATGCCGCAAATTCGATGTCGATATCGAAAAAATGCCGCAGATCACAGATTCCCGCAGTATTGTCGGCGAGATTACCGCATCCATGGCCGCAAAATGCGGATTGGCCCCGGGAACGCCGGTCGCCGCCGGATGCGGGGACACGGTGGCCAGTTTCCTGGCCTGTGGGGCGACCCGTCCTGGCATCTGCGTCGATGTGGCCGGCACGGCCTCGGTCTTTGCGGCCACCACCGACAGTTTTCAGGCGGATCTCTCCGACCGAACCCTGGGTTGCGGCCAGTCGGCGGTCCCCGGAATGTGGCATCCATATGCCTATATCAACGGCGGCGGCATGAACCTGGAATGGTTTCGCAGGGAGATTGCCAATCGCGGCGCCGAAAACGGCGGCAACATCCTGTCTTTTATGGAATTGGACGCTCTGGCCGAGGCGTTACCGCCGGAGAAAACCGATCCGGTGTTTATCCCCCATCTCGGGGGTCGGGTCAGCCCCAGCCAACCACACCTGCGGGGCGCCTGGGTCGGCCTCGAATGGAACCACACCCTCGGCCACCTGTATCGCGCCGCATTGGAAGGAGTTGCCCTGGAATACGGCATCTACCTGCAAACTCTCAAAAAATTGTACCGGGACCTTCATATTTCCGAAATCCGCATCACCGGCGGCGGCGAAAAAAGCCAAATCTGGAATCAGATCAAGACCGACGTCCTGGGGGTATCGGTCGTGCAGATCGAAGCGTCGGAGGGCGCCCCCATGGGTTTGGCCCTGTTGGCCGGTTACGCCGCCGGCATTTTTAAAGATCTGGACGAAGCCGCCCGGCAATGGACTCGAACCGGTCACGCAACCTCACCTGATCCGCAAACAAGTGAGGTCTATCAGGAGCGGCTGAACCGCTACCAGGCCTATATCCAGGCCATTAATAAGGTAAATGAAGCCAAATCCTGACGTTGTATAATTTAAATTAGATCGGCATTACAGTTGGATGCGAAATGGTTCGCATCAAAAGACTGATGCTGGATTCTGGATACTCGAAGCTCGATAAACAGCATGACACCTTCGGTGGCGTTGACAAACATCGAGCATCCAGTAACCAGTATCGAGCATCAGCCAGTGAGGGCAAGATTCTACTTAAGAAGCTCAATGGTGAGGTTTTATTTTTAATGCAACAGTAGGGTAACCCTAAAGGCGTTTATGATTCTAAATTGAATAATTGAGGAGAAAACAATGGCAACACGTGAATATGTAAAGGCCGAGCAACCGACTTTTTACTTCATCGGAGTCACCACCGGCAAGTCATCCATCATGAAAGTATTTCCCGAATGGGCTAAATTTCTGGAACTGGAGGATGTGGTGATCAAGGGGATCGATTTCAAACCGCATGACGACCCGGAAGCCTATCGCGAGGCAGTGGATTTCATCAAGAACGACCCCTTGTCAAAAGGCGCTCTGGTGACCACCCACAAGATCGACCTGCTGAAAGCCTGTCGGGATTATTTTGAAGAGTTGGATCCCTACGCCGAGTTGATGGGGGAAATCAGCTGTATCTCCAAGCGCAACGGAAAATTGATCGGTCATGCCAAAGATCCGATAACCAGCGGGCTTGCCATCGAGGCATTTCTGCCGTCCGGCTATTGGGCTGAAACCGGTGCCGCCGCCCTGCTGCTGGGCGCCGGCGGATCTTCCATCGCCATCTCCGCCTATTTGATGCAGGAATCCCATGGCGACAATCGACCGTCTAAAATCGTTGTCACCAATCGCAGTCAACCTCGCCTGGATGAAATTCGCCATATTCATCAGCAACTCGATTCTCCCATACCAACCGAATATTTCCTGACACCCAAACCGGAAGACAACGACGCGGTCGTTGAAGACCTGTCACCGGGATCGCTGGTGATAAACGCCACCGGTTTGGGGAAAGATGCTCCGGGGTCACCGCTCACCGACAATGTCGTGTTTCCTGAAAAAGGTGTGGTGTGGGAGCTGAACTACCGCGGTGACCTGATTTTCCTGGATCAGGCCAACGCGCAGCAGGAAGCCCGGCAGTTGCAGGTTGAAGACGGCTGGGTATATTTCATCTATGGCTGGACGCGCGTAATGGCCGAAGTGTTTGACATCGATATTCCCGTCAGTGGCGCGCAATTCGAACAGTTGTCAGAGATTGCCGGACGATTTAGATAAGTTAAACAGAGAACCGCAGAATATCGAATTATGAATGTCGAATGTCGAAGTAAGGAATTCTATCGATTTTATTTGAATACAGATAGAGCGTAGCTATAGCTACCTTCGAAATTCTGCGGTTCGCTTTTGGTAAAGTTCTATGCAAGCACGGCCTCCGGCTAAAGGACAGCCCGTCTGATCGGAAAAAGAAACTAATGAACGTCGAACATCGAACGTCCAACATCGAACATCGAATAATGTATTCTGTCTATTTTATATAAAAATGACCGAGCGAAGCGAGTCCGTCCTTCGAAATTCTATATTCGATATTCTGCGGTTCTGCGGTTCGATTTTAATGTTTCACAAGAGATATAAGAATTTCGCACTGCGGTCCCCTGACACCTGAAACCTGACACCTGAAACCCTAAACCGGAAACTGTATAATTGAGTTACAGTCTCGTATGAACATAATTTACACTAACTCAAAGGATCATCATGAAAATACTCGTCACACCCAGATCATTGACCAAAGGAGGCGATCCCGCTCTGGACTTGCTGACCCGGGAGGGATTCGAACTCGTGTTTTCAACCCCCGGCACCATGCCGCCGGAAGATGAATTGAATCGGTTGCTGCCCGGTTGCGTCGGATATTTGGCCGGGGTGGAGCCGATCACCGCGGCAGTGCTTGAATCAGCCGCTGATTTGAAAGTCATCAGCCGCAACGGCACCGGCATCAACACCATCGACCTGGAGGCTGCCCAGCGGCTGAATATCGAAATTCTGCGCGCCGAAGGCGCCAATGCCCGCGGGGTTGCCGAACTGACTTTGGGCACGATATTGGGTCTGATCCGATCGATCCCGTTCAGTGATGCCATCATGAAACGCAATCAGTGGGAGCGCCGCAAGGGGCTTGAACTGCAGGACCGCACCCTGGGTCTGATCGGGTGCGGTAAGATCGGGCAGTTGGTGTGCCGCCTGGCGATGGCATTTGGGATGCAAGTGCTGGCCTATGATGCCTATCCGGATTCCAAATTTGCGCCGGGACCCGGCTTTCGGTTTGCGGAGCTAGACGCGGTCCTTGAGAGTAGCGACATCATCAGCTTCCACTGTCCGGAACAACCCGACGGTCAGCCCATTTTGGATCGTGAGCGCCTGAGCAGAGTCAAACCCGGTGTATTTGTCGTCAACACGGCGCGTGCTTCCCTGATCGAGGAAGCTGCGATCCTCGAGGCGCTTGATGACGGCCGGGTGGCCGGGTTGGCCCTGGATGTCTTCGATCGCGAACCGCCTGATGCAAGCCCACTGCTATCGGATGACCGGGTGATTGTGACACCCCACATCGGCGGTTTCACCGCCGAGAGTGTGGCGCGGGCCACCCTGGCAGCCGTGGAAAATCTGCTAAACTTTTTTAAAGGAAATTAATCATGGACGAAGTATTGGAAAAAATCGCCGCCCTACGCCTGGTCCCCGTCGTCAAAATCGAAAACAGCCGGAATGCGGTTCCGTTGGGCCGGGCCCTGCTCGACGGCGGCCTGCCGATTGCCGAAATTACCTTCCGGACAGCCGCCGCAGAGGGGGCCATCCGGGCGATGACAACGGAACTGCCTGATCTACTGGTTGGTGCCGGTACCGTACTGACCGTCGACCAGGTCGAATCGGCCGTGAAGGCCGGCGCCCGTTTTATGGTGGCACCGGGCTTCAACCCGACGGTGGTCGACTACTGCCTGGCGCACGACATTCCTGTGGTGCCGGGCATTAACAACCCGTCTCAAATCGAGCAAGCCCTTGAACGGCAACTCAAAGTCGTCAAATTTTTTCCGGCCGAAGCATCCGGTGGCCTGCCCTTTCTCAAAGCGGTAGCGGCGCCCTACGGCGATATGCTTTTTATGCCCACCGGCGGCATCAATCAGCAGAACCTGATGGACTATCTTTCTTTCCCGAGGGTCATCGCCTGCGGCGGAAGTTGGATGGTCGAAGCCGGTCTGATCTCCGGGGGCAATTTCGCGGAAATAACCCGCAGATCTCAAGATGCTGTGGCGGCAATATCTGATGAATTTGGGTAGGCTTGGCAATTCAACTATAACAGATTTTGGAATTCCCAATTTCTTGTCTTTAAAGCAGCTAAACGGCGGGACAGAACGATTATGCCATTAAGACATTATTTTGGGTTTCAGGTGTCAGGTTTCAGGTGTCAGGTTTCAGGTGTCAGCACATCTGCTGGCCGCAGATGAACCAGTATGACAGACAAAATAAACTACATAGATTAACAGCGCTACCTTAGATGGTGGGAGCGGTTTTTAACCGCGATTACCCAAATGGGTAATCGTGGCCGGCCTGCGACGAGCTCAGTCGAATCGAGGCCACTCCCACAAACCTTTAACTTATATCTGAATGGTTTTGAATATGCTGTAGTTTCACACGAGCGACGGCCTCCGGCTAAAGGACAGCCGGTCTGATCAAAGAAAAGAAACTGTGCCAGATCAATGCAATATCAATTTCCGATGAACTCATTTGCCGTTTCGTCCTCGTCCTCGTGCTCGTACTCGTCCTCGAAGCTTTTGAGCCCCTTTCAAACCCGAGGACGAGGACGAGTACGACGACGAGCACGATTTAAATACCCTGATTTCGAGTTAATTTAGACGTAGTTTCAAAAGAAAGTACTGAGGTGTGAATTCCTGACACCTGACACCTGAAACCTGAAACCCGAAACCCGAAAACCCCGAATTACCATCGCAGGGGGCAATATCGACAATTGGCTGTCTAGTTAATTCGGATAGACGCTTAAGTCACCGCAACGTCAAGGCCCATACCGAATAGCGAAACATTCGAAAGGAGAAAGTACCATGAAAGCTAAACTGGTCACGGCCGTATCAACCATGAAAATGCAGGAAGCCATCGATCTCGTAACGGAGATGCTGGATGCGGGTGAAGATCCGCAAGTCATACTGGACGGGTGCGGCGAAGCCATGAAGATCGTGGGCGACAACTACGAGCAGGGCAAGTACTTCTTGGCTGAATTGATGATGGCCGGTAAAATACTCGGCAAGATATCGGACCTATTAAAACCCAAAATGGCTGAAATCTCATCGGCAAATGCATCCGCCCTTGGAAAGGTGGTAATCGGCACCGTTAAAGATGACATTCACGATATCGGCAAAGACATCGTGGCATTTATGCTCGATGTAAATGGATTCGAAGTGCACGATCTGGGCATCGACGTGCCGGCCGAGACATTTGTCAGCAAGGTTAGAGAAGTAAATCCGGACATCGTCGCGTTGAGCGGACTTCTGACCCTGATTTTCGACCAAATGAAAACAACCATCAACGCCTTGGGGGAGGCCGGCCTGCGGGATAAAGTCAAAGTGATGATCGGCGGATGCGCAATGGATGATGATATTGTCAGGTACATTGGTGCGGATGCCTATCGACCCGATGCCGTCTCGGGAGTCAAGCTTGCCAAAGAATGGATGGGAGGAAATTGAAATGGGAAAGTCAAACGACGAGCTTTATCAGGAAAGGCTGCAACGTGTGAAGGACGTCGTTGCCCTTAAAGTGCCGGACCGCGTGCCGATCGTGTCTCCGGTGCAGGCCTTTACCTACTGGTACGCGGGGGTGACGCTAAAAGACGCCATGTACGACTACGAGGTGGCCCGTAAGGCTGCCCGCAAGTTTTGTCTGGATTTTCAGCCGGATCTGGACTTCGGACCGGTCCTGATGTATCCGGCCAAGGTCATGGATATTCTGGAATTGCAGTGGTTCCGCTGGCCGGGGCACGGTATCAGCGAAAATGCCATGTACCAGTTCATCGAGGGGGAGTATATGAAAGAAGATGAATATGATGAGTTCATCTACGACCCCGGACATTTCATGATGACCAAATGGATGCCCCGCTCCTTCGGCAAACTGGCGGGCCTGTCACAATTTCCGGCGATGCGGGGCTCCATGTGGTACGGCTGGCTGGGCACGGTACCCCAGTTTGCCGGCGACTCCGATCTGTGGAATGCGCTCGAGTCGCTTAAAGAAGCCGGGGAGGAAATCAATCGATGGTTTGCATCCCTGGCACAGTATAAACAGGAAATCAAAGCCGAGGGTTTCCCGATTTCCTATGGCGGCTGGGCCTTTGCGCCCTTTGATCTGCTGGGAGACACCTTGCGGGGGGTGCGCGGTATCTTTCCGGACATGATTCAGCAGCCGGACAAACTGCTCGAAGCCGTCGAAAAAATGATCCCTATCGCCATTGAAGGCGGCTCAGTGGCTGCGGAAGCCAACGACCCGCCCATGGCCTGGATCTGGCTGCACAAAGGCTCGGATGAATTTATGTCGGTAGAACAGTTTAAGACCTTTTACTGGCCGTCGTTGAAGGCCTTGATCTGCGGGCTGATCGACAACGGGGTGATTCCGGTTGTTTACGGCGAAGGCAATGAAACCACACGCTTGGAATCGTATACCGAGATTCCTAAAGGCAAGGCCATTTTTCACTTTGCGACCACCGATATTTTCAAAGCCAAGGATGTCTTAAAGGACGTGGCCTGCATATCCGGGAATTTACCCAATTCATTGATGGCGACGGGGACGCCCGATGATGTTAAGGCCTATTGCAAAAAGCTCATCGACTATTGCGGCAAGGACAGCGGGTACATTATGGACACCTCAGCCCTGCTCGACGAGGCCAAAGTGGAAAACGTGAAAGCAATGTTTGACTTTACGAGAGAATACGGAGTTTACTGAATCATGGGCAACGTACTGATACTGTACCACAGCGATTCCGGCAATACCGCGAACATGGCCAATTATGTGGCCGAAGGCGTTCGCTCTGTAGAAGATATCGAGCTGCGTTTTAAAACCGTCGATGAGGCCGATGCCGACGATCTTCGCTGGTGCGACGGGCTGGCCCTGGGATCACCGACCAATCTGGGCACCATCTCCTGGCGCATGAAACAGTGGTGGGACGAGCTGCCGCCGGATCTCTGGAGCACCATTGACGGCAAGATCGGCTGTGCCTTCAGTTCTGCCGGCGGCTGGGGCGGCGGCGCCGAGCTGACCTGCATGGCCCTGATGACGGTCATGATGAACTACGGCTTTCTGGTGTTCGGCGTGACAGACTATGTGGCCGAACAATTCACCCTGCACTATGGCGCCGTTCAGGCCGGCGAGCCGCGCGAGGAGAAAGAAAAGGAAGCCAGCCGCCGCTTGGGCCGGCGATTGGCCCAGTGGGTGGCGGTGTTTGTCGATGGCCGCAAAGATATTATGCCGGTTCATGAGAAGTTGCCGGTCACGGATAAAACCCGTCGGGAGCCAGAACGAGATATTCGCTAATTCACCCTGTCTATCACAAATCCCCTCTATCGATCGGTGAAAACGGGATCTCTTTTTTCAATGAAGGCCCGGACGCCCTCGGCACAGTCCTCGGATGTTTGGGTAAGGGCAAACTGGTCCATGTCAGCGTGGCTGGCGGTTTCGCTGAGAGCGTTGGCGTAGGCGTTGATCGCCGTCTTGCACAACCGTACACTGTTTGGCGGCAGTGAGGCCGCACAGCGCGTGATTTCCAGGGCGTTCTCCACGGTCTGGCCGTCGGCTACCGCCTCGTCTGCCAAACCCCAATCCACAGCCCGGGCGGCGTCGAGCTTTTCGGCCAGCACCACGACGCGCTTGGCCTTGGCCGGCCCCACGAGATTGGTTATCCGTGGCACCGCGCCCCAGCTCATGTTAAAGCCTCGCTCAACCTCGGGCACATAAAGGTGGCTACCCGCCCCAATGATGCGCAAATCACAGGATAGGGCCAGCGCCAACCCACCGCCAACGCACCAACCCTCGATGGCAACGATGGTCAAAGGCTCCAGTTTTTCCCATGCCCGGCACATCCGCGGTCCTGATTTGAGCAAGACACGGCGCTCAGCCAGTCCGGCAGTGGCGATTTTGGCCAACGCCTCGTCCTTGAGATCTATACCAAGGCTAAAATTATCCGCCCCACCGGTCAGCACCAAGGCACAGAGGTCAGAGTCCTCAGCCAGATCATTGGCAACTTCGGTGAGTTCCCGCATGATGGCAACCGACAGAGAATTGGCGTTGTCTCCACGATCGAATCGCACCATCGCGATTCGATCGGCTTTTTCAACGGCAACTATATTCTTTGTCATATCAGCAAAATTCCTTTTTCTGTGAAGCCAAATAGGAATTATCAGATGCTTGCGGGCTTTTCAAAGCGCAAAAAATCGGCAGGGCATCCCGGTGCTCCATTACTATTGTATGAGCCCGGAGCGAAATGCCTTTAGATAATTCATGCAGTCGCTGTCCCTGCCGGCCAGGGTCTCTGCCGTAAGGATGTTGGCCATCATCCTTTTGTCCAGCGGATTCATGATGGCGCCATCCAGTCCCCTGGCAACGGCCATGGCCATCAGGGTCTGATTCATGAATTTCCTGGCCGGCATGCCGAATGAAATATTGGACAGTCCGCACATGGTATGAATTCCGGGATAGCCGGTCATGATGCGGTCCACGGCATTAAGGAATTCCATACCATAATCGGAGTTGGCGGCCAGGGCCTGGACCAGAGGATCCACATAGATGTCTTCAATTGCAATATCGTTTTTCACCAGCGCGTTAATAAGTTTGTCTGCCACAGCCAGACGCTGATCTGCGGTTTCCGGCAGACCGTCATCGTTGATGCACAGGGCGACAACCTTTAAGTCACGTCCATTGATCACGGACATGACCCGATCAAACCGATTCGTTTCCAACGAGATGGAGTTGACCATGGGCGTTTGCCCCGGCGCTGCTTCCAGGTAGGCCAGTGCGGCTTCGATGGCATCGGGCGTGGAACTGTCTATACAGCAGGGCACCTCCGTGACCTCGGACACCATATCAATCACCCATTTGAGACAGGCGGCCTCGTTTTCAATAAACACGCCGGCGTTGATATCAAGAAAGTCGGCCCCGGCATCGGCCTGGTCCCTGGCAAGGGCTTGAACCGCCTTGGCATCTTTGGTCTCTATGGCCTCGCGGACCGTTTCCCGGGTGGCATTGATTAATTCTCCGACGATAATCATTTAAATGCTCCTATAGCAGCAGATGGAATGGACAGTTCTTCTATAATTTTCCCTGCTAACGATCCAATTTTAATAAAAGCTGGTTTTGGCCGCATTCAGCATGGCTAAAAAATTTTCTTTTTTCGTATCAATGGGCACTTCGCAGCCCGAGGCCAGGATGTAGCCGCCGTCCCGGCCGACTTCCCTGACCATCTTCCGACAGTAGTCATCCACCTCTTCAGGGGTTCCAAGGCTCAAAAGGGTTGCCGGAACATCGCCTTTTATGCAGCAGTGATCTCCCATAATTTCCCGGGCTTTGATCAGGTCGGTGGTACTGTCAAGCTCCAGGATGAAGGAGTGTCTGGGCAGGTTTTTCTTAAAAGAAGGCAGATTTTTAATCCAGTCCGTATCCAGGTGAAAGTTGGTAATAATGCCTTCCGAAAACCAGGCGTCAATAATTTCCCTGACATATTTCATCCAGAAGTCTTCAAATATATTCAGAGGATAGTGATAGGCCGACCCTCTTTCGCAAACTAAGAAAAATATCTTTCTTTCTGAATGCCGGGCCATTTTCAGTCCTTCATTGATAATTTCGTCCGTCATACGGCGCAGGGCTGCATGAATTTTTTGCGGCTTGTAATAGAGGTCCTCGGTAAAACTGATCAGGGAACGCCCGAGGCTCAGGGTAAAGAATGGGATCACATCGCCAAAAGCATAGTACAAATCAACATCCCGCTGCTGCCAAAGCGCTCTGGCTGAGAATATGTTCTTTACAATTTCTTTCTTCTCCCCGGGCAGATTTTCAGGGGTGTAATCGGAAACCCTGAATATAATTTCACTGTCAAAAAATCTTTTGTAGCCTAAGTCCGCTATCTGGTCGTAGTCATCGTAGGTTAGAACTTCCTTTTCGTGCAGCTGTATCACATAGTCATCCGGTGTGTCCGTTCCCGGCTCTTTTACTTCCATCGGATAGCGCGCGGCCAGATTCCAGTATCTTCTGTCAAAACCGACACCCCCTCCCCAAATGGCGTCCCAGCCGCCCACCTCATCGAACGTTTTGAGCATGGCACCCAGGCCTGAATCAGCCAAGTCCCGGTAGTATTCGCCTTGCGACATCCCCTGATAGGTGGCGGCATATGATCCAAAAATTGGAACCACCGGCACCCTGTCGGGCTTCTCACCACTGGCGGCCGCCCAGACTCTCTCCCATCCCGTCATTGTTTCATTCGACATGTCGATTGCCCTCCATCACAGAAACACAATAGTTAACCCCTTCATTGGCATCCAGTGTCTGAAAGTCCGCACCCACGAACACCCTGGCCTTTTCAGTGGTAATGCCGCCGCCGATCATTACTTTCAGATCATCTCTCAGATTACTGTCGATCAGCAGGTCGACGGTCTGTTTCATCACCTGGATATTCGTGGTCAAAAGCGATGAGAACCCGACAAGATCAGGTTTTACTTCTCTCACTTTCGCCACCAGATCGCTGGTGGGTACATCGACACCGAGGTTGTGAACCTCAAAACCGCGGGCTTCGAGCAGCGTCACGACGATATCCTTGCCCAGGTCGTGAATGTCGCCCTGGAGAGTGGCCATGATGACTTTCCCTTTTTTTTCACTGGATGCTTCCTGGGTTATATGAGGCATTATCATATGCATCACCTCTTTGAATATTTTGCCGGAGAGCACCAGTTCCGCCAAAAATGCGTCGCCGGCCTGAAATTTGTCTCCCACAATGGTCATCCCATTGCGGCATTCTTCAAGGATCTGCAAAACGTCTTGCCCCGCGTCAATTCTTGTTCGGACTTCTTGCAGAACAACGTCTTTTTCCAGTTTTTCAACTGCACCTGCCAAGTTCACGGACATTATTCTCTCCTCTTTTAAGTAAGTATTTCGTCTGGTTACTAGTTTAGTTCATTATCGAAAACCTGGTCCTCTGGGCCAAGTGGGTTTCAGGTGCCAGGTGTCAGGTGTCAGGTGTCAGGGAGCGCCACGTCATAAGTCTTGAACCGATATGGGGTGCAGCTGAATCCAACTCCGGCAGAGCAAGTTTATTTTATGGGAGCCCCTGACTCATTGGCTCAGATTCTTCTGCTGACACCTGACACCTGTCTACGATCCCGTCTGGAGCGAAGCGCAAGCGGGGACACCTGAAACCAGAATACTGCCGGTTGAGTTAAATACCGTTTGAACTACTCTGGGGTCGGGTATTTATAAACCATCTTTTGCAAAAAATTCAGTACATCGAATCAATCAGGTCTTTGTACTTCTCATTGACAAACTTCCGCTTGAGTTTCATCGTCGGGGTCAGTTCATCGTCCTCCGCGCTGAGCAGTTGATCGATAAGCCTGATCTTCTTGATCTGCTCCACCCGGGCGAACTGCTTGTTTACCTTCACGCTTTCCTGCCAGATCAAATCCACGATTTCCCCGGCCGCACACAGACTGGCGAAATTGGTGTAGGGGATGTCATTGTCCTGGGCGTACTTTTCCACATTCTCCTGGTCGATCATGATCAGGCAGGTCAGATATTTTCTGCGGTCGCCGATGACCACCGCATCAGTGATGTAGGGCGAAAACTTCAGCTGGTTCTCGATCTCGCTGGGGGAGATGTTCTTGCCCCCCGCCGTGATGATGATATCCTTGAGCCGGTCCGTGATGGTGATAAAGCCCTCGTCGTCCATCTGGCCCACGTCCCCGGAATGCAGCCAGCCGTCCACCAGCGTCTGCGCGGTTTTATCGGGCTGGTTCAGATAGCCGATGAATACCCCGGGGCCTTTGATCAGGATCTCCCCTTCCCCGGAAATATTGATTTCGGTGCCGGGAATGGCCTGGCCGATGGTGCCCGGCTTCTGCTTGCCGATGAGGTTGGCCGTGGCCATGCCGCAGCATTCGGTCTGGCCGTAAGCCTCGAACATGTCGATGCCCAGGGCCAGGTACCAGCCGATCAGGTCCGGCGAAATAGGCGCGGCGCCCGTACCCGCCCAGCGCAGCCGGTCCAGTCCCATCATGCGCAAAATGTTGTTCAGGACCGTTTTCCGGGCCAGCCAGAAAAGAGCCTGCAGCATGGCGGGCACCGGCTCGTGGCGGACCTTGCAGGCCGACACGCGTTTGCCGATATTTTCCGCCACCCGGTAGGCCCACCGGCCGAACCAGGTGGCATCCTTGACCTGCAGCTGGATGGCGGAATAGAATTTTTCCCAGATTCGGGGCACGGCAATGAAGACAGTCGGCGACAGCTCGCGGAGATTCTCGGGAACCGTGTCGGTGCCCTCGACAAAATTGACGGTGCCGCACGACTTTAAGGGACAGAGGATGGTCATCAAGCGCTCCAGAATGTGGCAGAGGGGCAGAAAGGAAAGCTGCTCGTCCCGGTCGTTGACTTCAAAAATCCTGGCGAATGTGTCGATCTGGTACATGCAGTTGCGGTGGCTCATCATCGACCCTTTGGGTGGGCCGGTGGTCCCCGACGTGTAGATCAGCACCATAAGGTCTTCCGGCTGGGAATTTTGGACTTCCGCCTCCCACAAGCCCGGATGCGCTTCAAGGTGATCTTGACCCAAAGCGTACAGGTCCTCGATCATCATGACCTGCTTGTCTTGGAACTCGTGCAGTCCCTCCGGGTCGAAAACGATGGCTTTTTCGATGCTGGGCGTGCGCTGCCGCACGGCCAGATATTTGTCCAGCTGTTCCTCGTTTTCCACAAACAGAAAACGGGTGGCCGAGTCGTTTACCAGGTATTCCAGCTGCTTGCTGGAATCGGTGGTGTAGACGCCGCTGGTGATGCCGCCGGTGCCGAGGATCCCCATGTCGCTGAACAGCCACTCCTTGTTGTTTTCGCTGACAATGGCGCAGACATCCCCGCGCTTCAATCCCAGCGCCTTGAGCCCCAGGCCGACGTCCCTGGCCTTAGCGCCGTAATCGGTCCAGGTGAAAGACTCCCAAACCCCAAAATTCTTTTCCCGCATGGCGACCTTGCCGCCCAACTGCTGCACGCGGTGCCAGAACAGTTTGACGATGGTGTCGCAGCCTTCGATGATGGTCGGTTGGTATGAAATACTGGTCATTGAGATAGACTGTCCTTGTTACTTGAGTAAAGAATCCGATCCCAGAGGACCCGGCTATGGCTCACCCCAGAGGGGAATCTGTATAATTAAGCTTACCTGCAGTGTCCAGGTGTCAGGTGTCAGGTGTCAGAAACAGACTTAAACCCGTTGGGTCCGAATGGCTCATGAAATGTCCTTGCTGACGCGAGCGTTAGGCGTTCTGCTTCACTCCAATCAGCAATCAGAATTTGCTTTTGCTGACACCTGAAACCTGACACCTGAAACCTGAATTCGAAGTGTCCCACGGCAAAGCCAAGTATCTCTGACCTGGCCCAGAGGACCAGGTTATCTGCAACAAAATTACTTGAGAGCAAAGTGACGCCACGGGGTCGTGATTCACAAAATCGTCTTACCATGTCAGCGCCAGGTCTTGCGCCGTTTCCACCGGCGGCGGCCGCGTAGGCCCTCGTCCTTGATCCCCATGTAGAATTCCTTGATGTCCTCGCTGGCCATTAAGTGCTCGCAGGTGTCCTCCATGACAATGCGGCCGTTTTCCAGGACGTAGCCGTAGGCGCTGTTCTGCAGGGCCATGTTGGCGTTCTGCTCCACCAGCAGGATGGTCATTTTCCGCTCGCTGTTCAGCCGCCCGATGATATCGAAAATATCTTTTACGAACAGGGGTGAAAGGCCCAGGGACGGTTCGTCCAGAAGCATCAGCCTGGGGCGCGCCATCATGGCCCGGCCCAGCACCAGCATCTGCTGCTGTCCCCCCGACAGAAGGCCGGATTTCTGCTTGATGCGGTCGCCCAATATGGGAAAGTAGTGGTAGACCATCTCCAGGTCCGCCTGGATATTTTGCTTGTCTTTGCGGCCGTAGGCCCCCATGAGCAGGTTTTCCTGGACCGTCAGCAGGGGAAAGACCTCCCTTCCTTCGGGAACATGAGCGATTCCCTGGCGCGCCACCCAGTCGGGGTCCCGCTTCTGGATCTCTTTTCCCATGAATTCGACTCTGCCCTTCTGGGGATCCATGGCACCGGATATGGTTTTCAAAATGGTGGTCTTGCCGGCGCCGTTGGCTCCCAAAATAGTGACAATGCTTCCCTGCCGAACGTCAAGGCTGATTCCCTTGACCGCCAAAATCGGACCGTAATACGTCTCGATGTTTCTCAGGGTCAATATGCTATCCGGCATCATTATCTTCTCCAAGATACGCTTTGATCACATCCGGATTTTGCTGAACTTCCCGGGGTAAACCGTCAGCCAGCTTTTCACCGTAGTTGATGGCCAGTACGTGATCGGACACCCGGGAGACCAGGGCCATGTTGTGCTCCACCATGATGACGGTGATATTCAGGAGCTTGTTGATGTCTTGAATCCAGAACGACATGTCTTCGGTTTCATCCACATTCAAACCGGAGGCGGGCTCGTCCAGCAACAGGAGTTTGGGTTCGGTGCAAAGCGCCCGTCCCAGCTCGACGATCTTGCGTACGCCGTAGGGCAGGTTCTGCACGAGCTGGTCGCGGTAGTGCTGAAGGTCCAAAAAGTCGATCACATTTTCCACCTGGCGCCGGTGCTCGAGCTCCCTGCGTCTGACCCCGGGCAGAAACAGCAGGTCCGACAATAAATTCGACCGGCAGTGGATGTGGCGTCCGATCAGAAGATTGTGCAGGACCGTGGCGTGGTCGAACAGTTCGATGTTCTGAAAGGTCCTGGCGATCCCCAGGTTGACCACCCGGTGGGCCGGCAGGTGCGTGATGTCCCGGCCTTCGAAAATGATCCGGCCCTCGGTCAGGTGGTATATCCGGCTGATAATGTTGAATATGGTTGTCTTGCCGGCGCCGTTGGGTCCGACGATGGTGTAAATGGCGCCTTTTTCGACTTCGAAGCTGACGTTGTTGACGGCCCGGATGCCGCCAAAATCGATGGATATGTTCTCTGCCTTGAAAAATGTCATGTGACACGCTCTGTTTTCAAATAGGCCTTCTGGCGTTTGAACGTTGCTTTGCGGTACAGCGGGAACATCTGGAAATAAAGTTTCATCTTAAGCCACCGTCCATACAAGCCCATGGGCTCGAAAATGATGAACAGGACCATGATGACTCCGAAAAGCCCCGGTTCCAGCCCGGGGAATTCTCCGATAGCCGGCGGCAGGTAATCCTTGGCGATGGCGATAACCTGGGGCAGAAGGCCCACGAAAATCGCCCCGAAAATCGCCCCGTGTACCGTTCCCAGACCACCGACAACGACCATCATCAACAGTTGAATGGACAACAGGAAGTTGAAGGCCTCAGGCGTCAGAAAGTAGAGACGGTGGGCAAACAGGGCCCCGGCCAGGCCGGTGAAACACCCGCTGATGGCAAAGGACTTGATCTTATAGACGGATAGATTGATACCCATGCTTTCGGCCGATATCGTCGAATCCCGCAAGGCGATAAAGGCCCGGCCACTGGGCGACCGGATGAGATTCAAGGTGCCGTACAACACGGCCAAAAGAACCGCCAGGCAGAGAAAGTAGAACTGCCAGGTGGCCTCCAGGGCAAATCCCCAGATGACCGGAACGTCCACCGCCAGGCCGCTCAAACCGCCGGTGACCGATTTCCAGTGGGCGATGATCTCCTCCACCACAATGGCAAAGGCCAGAGACGCAATGGCAAAGTAGATGCCGGTCATCCGTTTAAGGGGTATCGCGATCAGGGCTCCGACCGCCAAACCAAAAGCGCCCGCCAGCGCCAACGATACCGGAAAGGGAAATCCCTGAGCCAGAAAATATCCATGGGTGTATGCGCCGACAGCCATGAAGGCCGCATGCCCCAGACTAGGCAAACCCGTGAATCCAACGGGTATCATCAGGCCCAATCCGGCAATTGCGTAGATAAAGATGAAAGCCATCTCACCAATGTAAAACTCATCCAGCACAGCAGGCGCGAGCAGGACGGCCGCCAGCAGCAGTGAATACCAGAAAACATAGCCGCCGTGCTTCAATAGCTTGATGTCCTGTAGGTAGTTTGTTTTGAAAATGATTCGCATTGGAAGTTATTGGTTAATGGTTATTGGTTATTGGTTTATAACTTAAAAGTTAAACGAAATTCATCTAAAACCCTGGCAAGCCGCGTAACACAAGGCGTTTGCTGCTGCTATGGCCTGTGAGAGCCTTCTGGATATGATCTTTCAATCGCTGTGCACCTTTAGCTTGT
>Ga0209454_1000074_pt1 | contig 73593 bp, 54 predicted proteins | sample WorMetHERISLAND1_2_FD_187400 | JGI IMG/M metagenome (GOLD analysis project Ga0209454, IMG submission 187400) | Marine gutless worms symbiont microbial communities from Max Planck institute for Marine Microbiology, Germany - Olavius geniculatus... | ecosystem: Host-associated > Annelida >... | reverse complement strand
GGGGGCTGTCGCCAACGGGATGATCGACACCGACCCGCTGCTGGCCCTGTTTCTCGGTACGGAAGCCGTGGTGCGGGCCGGACCCAATCCACCGGGATACGACGCACGGGCTGCCATGCTGGCAGCGCGCCGGGCGCTTTCCCGGGACGGGCCTTTCCTGGCCGGCAGTCCGGTAAGCGCCGGGGATGCGCTGTCCATCGCCATGCGCGGCGACGGCACCATGGTGGCATCCGCGCAGCGTGACGGTGCCATCGATTTGATCGACACCGCCACCGGACGACGCGTCGGTGCCAGCTTGCGAGGCCATCGTGGCGGGGTGCGGGATGTTGATTTCAGCCCGGACGGCCGCCGGCTTGCATCTGCGGGCGCCGACGGTACGGTCCGCTTGTGGACCATCGGTGAGTCGGCCGACGGCCGCGGCAAACTGATCGGCGAGTCGGCGGATGTCGTGATGGCCGTCTGTTTCGGCCCCGACGGCGAAACGGTGGCTGCCGGCAACGGGGATGGCTCCGTACAGTTGTGGGATGCCGTGCGGGAAGCACCCCTGGGGGGGCCGCTGATCAAACTGGCGCTGGGCTTTAATGCGATCGAGTTCAGTCCTGATGGGCACGGCCTGGTGGCCAGTATCCATGACGGGACCATCTACGGCTGGAGCCTGCCGTCCCGCGCACCGCTTTTTGAACCCATCTCCGGCGCCCATACCAGCCACCTACTGGAGCTGGCCATCAGCCCCGGCGGAGATCGAATCGCAACCGCCAGCACTGACGGCACCTCGATGGTGCTCGAATATCCCAGCGGCCGCATTGTCGGACCGGCTTTTGGGCCGGACTACCAGATCGGTGCCGTGGCCTTTACACCCGATGGTCGCATCCTGATCGGCGGCAACGACAGGGGCGGTTTGAGCCTGTGGGATGTCGCCCGGCAGAAAGGGCTCGGTACCACACCCGTCGGCCACAGTCAGGGAATTGCCGATGCGGAATTAAGTGAAGACGGCCGCTTGCTGGCCACCCTCGGCCGGGATCAGGTCATTCGTTTCTGGAGTTTTGACAGCACCTACCCATTGGCCGACGAGCGGCAGGTCGTGGGGCGAGCGGCCAAAGGTGTGGCCTTCAGCGCCAACGGCGAGTACCTGGCGGCCGGGGACGATGCCGGCGTGGTGCAGGTTTGGGAACAAGACAGCGACCGGAACCCGATCGTCCTGCAGGCACACCAGCAGCAGGTATGGGCGCTGGCCTATTCTCCCGACGGCAAATTGCTGGCTTCGGGCGACCGCTCCGGTCAGGTCAGGCTGTGGAATATGCCGGAGGCCACCCAGCAGCGGGTGTTCGGGGCCCATGACAGTGCGATCTGGTCCCTGGCGTTCACGCCTGATGGAAATCATCTGATCACGGCGGGCGATGGCGATGCCTGCCTGTGGGAAGCCGGCACGGGGAAGCTGCAGGCGCGGTTGGCGCACGACGCCGGGCGCATCACGCGCGCGGTTTTGTCACCGGACGGTACCCGGCTGGCAGTCACCTCCACCGAGGGCGATATCCGGATCTGGGACCTAAAACGTGTGGCCGTTATCCGGGACATCAAGGCTGACGACGATGTTATCTGGAGCGCGGCATTCAGCCCGGATTCGCGGCTACTGGCGGCAGCTTCCAGTGATGAGGTCGTAACCTTGTGGGATCTTGCCGGCGGCCGGCAGCGGGGCACATTTACCGGCCACACCGGCGGCGCCACGGATCTGGCCTTTCTGGCCGACCGTGTGACGCTGGTGGTGGTCGACCGCAGCGGGATGCTGCACTGGTGGGATACCCGGACGGGTCGCAGACTGTCAAAAGCCTGGCAGGCACATGCGGGCACCAGCTGGCGGTTGGCGGTTCATCCCGATGGCCAGCGATTTGCTACGGCCGGTGACGACGGCAAGGTAAAAACCTGGGATGAACTCAGTATCGCCCGCGCCTGCCAAATCAGCAAACGGGTTTTCGACGATGTGCGCCGCCGCCAGTACCTCGGTCAGGATGAACGGTCGTTGGCTTGTGAATGAACATGAGAGTTATTAGTTATTCGTTATTTGTTATTGGTCTTTGAGGGTGGAATCGCTTCAGGCTTGGGGCTTAGGGCTTGGGGCTTCGCTCTTCGAGCTACGACCCCACACGTCGCTCTGCGAGCTACGTCCCTACACGTCGCTCTTCGAGCTACGATCCCACAGGTCACATTCGGCTTGGGGCTCCGCCCTTCGGGCTACGACCCCACAAGACGACCCAACAGGTTGCTGAGTCTTCTTAATAAAAATAGGCCCTATAGTTCTAATAGGACCTATAACTAATACAAATAGAATATATTCCTTCGACATCCGCTTTTTTTCAGTTTTTTTTCGATTAGACCGGCTTTTTTTTGGCCGGCGGCCGGGCTGACACCCGAAACCTGAACACCTCTGATTAAGCAAATCACTAAAGTCTGACTTTCCGGGCTCTGAAACCCTACTTAAGCAGATTCATATGCCCCGTGCGGACCGAATCGACAACCAGTTTGCCGGCCAGTTTTAGCTTTCCCAGGCGGCCTTTCCGGCCGGTCGCGATGATGTCGTGAAGAACTTCCCGGGTTGGCGGCGGTGTTACCTCGGCCGGCTTTTTTACCAGGTTCAGGGATTGCGTCGGGCAGACGGGGACGCAAACACCGCAGCCAATACAGCGATTCCGGTCCACCACGGCCGGCTGATTTTTGGCGGGTTGGCTCACGGCACCGACCTGGCAGCGTTTTTGACAGGCGCCGCATGCGCTGCAGGTTTCACTGCTCAATGCGGCGTAAAAGTTCGATGCCCAGAAATCCAATGGTTTGGGTAGATTTTGTTGGGTCCGCAGCATGCCGCAGCAGCATCCGCAGCAGGAGCAGATAAACTCGGCCTTGACCGTATTAGATGGCTGCAGAACCAGGCCCTCCTTCTGATTTCGTTCGATGATCGATATGGCTTCATCCCGGGTAATTTCCCGGCCGATGCGGCTTTTCAGGGCGATATTTGCCATGTCGCCGACGGCCAGGCAGGTCTCCTGACGGTCCGTCACCCGGCAGCGGGAGCCTTCGAGGGACTTTTTCTTGCGGCAGATGCAGCCTATAATCACAAAGGGTGCTGCGGCCTGCTGCAGCAGCGTCATGACTTCATCAAAATTGCTGACATGATGCTGCGGGCGAATGCTCTGGGAGACCGGGATCGTGCGCATTTGGGGCAGTTTCGAACTTAAAAATGCCAGGCCGAAATCGATGGTTGACGTGTAGTCGTTGAAATCCCGGATAAACTCGGGTGTCAGGCGGTTTTGTTGATATTCATACATCCCCACCACCAGGGGAGCGTTGCAGTAAAGGGTTTTGCCATCTTGGACCTTTGATTCGATGCCCCCTTTTTGCTGGATGCCTTCCAGGCGTTTTGCCAGATCGGCGGGTGATGCGGCCAGATGGCCGGCGCGACTGAAAATGGTGTCCAGGCACTCGAACCGATAGCTCAAACAGCAGGCGATCTCCGCCTCCTGTGGTGTAAAAATATGCTGCAGGATTTTTAATTCAACCCCGGATCGGGTGGCCGGAAATCCCAGCGCCTGGTTGTCCAGGTGCTTTTGCAACCTGGTATAGATTTGCTTGTTATTTGACACGATTTACAATTTTGGATTTTAGATTGCGGATTTCGGATTGATGGAAATAAATAAACTTGACCATACCATATCTTTAACACCGATGCACTAAGTGTCTGCAGTGATTTTTATGATGACCAGCGTGATGTCGTCCACCGGTTCGACTTCCTGCTGAAATTGTCTCAGCTCCGCCAGAATGGCTTCCTGTATTGCGGCTGCTCCGGCCCGGGCGTTGCGGCGAATGATATCATGAAGGGCCTGCTTGCCGAACATCTCATCCCGCGGATTGCGGGCTTCCCAGATGCCGTCGGTGCTCAACACAATGATCTGACCGGCAGCCATGGCGGTATGACTCGCCTCCTCATACTGCCAGCCGCTGTCGATGCCCAGGGCAATTCCCTGGCCGCTGAGCTCCTCGAAACGATCGGATGCAGGGTCGTATAGCACGGCGGGATCATGGCCGGCCCGGACCCAGCAGACGGTGCGCCGGTCCATGTCGATCTGAAGGTAGAACAAGGTGATGAAACGGCCGGTTTCCTCAACGTCCCGGGTCAGCTGTCGATTGACGTCCGTTACGACCCTGGCGATACTGCCGGACAACGCCGAACGTTGACGCAAAAATGCGCGGGTTGAGGCCATCAGCAGCGCGGAAGGGATGCCGTGTTCCGAAACATCCCCGACAACAACGCTGTACTTTTTTTCGCCGGCCGTCGGGCTGTCAAAAAAATCAAAATAATCACCGCCGGTTTCGTCGCAGTAGATGCTGGTGCCGGCGATATCCAGGCCGTCAAATCGAGGACTGCCTTTTGGCAGCAGGTTCTGCTGGACTTCTTTGGCCAGGTCCAGGGACCGGCGCAGGCGGTAGCGGTCTTTGAGGCCGTCGGTCATCTGATTGAAGTTTTCAGCCAGCGATCCCAGTTCGTCATTGCTGTCAACGGTAACGGTTGCCGACAGATCGCCTCTTTCCACCCTGGCCATGGCCGACTGCATGCGTCTGACCGGCTGTATGATGCCGTTGCTGAACATCTGGGAAAATATGAACGAGACGGCCAGGGTGACGGTCAGCAAAAAGGCGGTCAAGTACAGCAGGCTCTGGATCACCTGGGCTGGATCCATGACGAGCATCATGCGGGCCTTGTTATACGACAGCACCCCCATCAGGATCAGCGGCAGGATGCTGGCCAGGATAAATGTCACCAACATGCGCGTGTGCAGCCTGAGTCTGAAAACCCCTGGAATTTGGGCCAGGCCGCCCCGAGGAAAAAAATCGGGCCATACCCGTCGGCATTCGGATTCGGTTATAAAAAAAATAATGGCCGCCACAATGATGCCGCCGATGATGCAGCCGACGAAAACCCGCAATCCCCCGATCAGGTCCAGCGTCAACGAGCCGGACGTGCCAAACTGCGCAGTCAAGCTGTATATCGTCATGGTGATGGCCGCGATCAACCAGTTGAAAAAACTCAAACCGGCAGACATAAACGGCATATCGAGGATTTTACGCTGGGCTTTTTCTTGCAAAGCCACATTTATTTCCCTGTCCTGTTCATCCAACCTATAAAATTTTTCCAAATCCTTCTTCCAGTAGTTCATCACGACGCCGGCAATTGCGACCAGGACGGGAAACATGATGGCCACCACGTAAAAAGTATGCTGCATCTCGGTGACGTTAAAGGCTCGATCGAAAAAAACAAAATACGATGTCACGACGCTTGCACCAATCAGGTTGGCCACCAACTGCCAGGAGGTAAGCCGGCGTTCTACGGACTTGAACATCGCTGCTAACGAAGCTTCGGGTTTTGAGGTTGTGTTGTTCATAATGGGCCCTTAGCGAGATTTGATTGAAGATCTTGCAATCATTTAAATTTCGTTTCTCATACATCTATTATTTTTTGCCGACCGAAAACGCAATACTATTTTCGGTGATGACTCAAAAAGTGTAACAGCCGGGGCCGGAATGACGGGACAGCGGAATGATGGAATACCGGAATGATGGAATACTGGAATGAACTCAAAGCAAGGACCTTTGGCCTCGGATTATTGACTGAATTCACTTTTAACCTGTACCCAAAACGTGTTATGGATGCTGAATAATCCAGGTGCCGTCACAAAATTCCGACATTAAACCACTAATTCCAGTGTGGACCCGAACCGGTTTTACCGATCCGGTGAAAGTCAAACAGCGCTTGAAAAAATACGAAACACGAATCTCGGATTTAAATAGTTGTGCCAGTGGTCTTGCCCTTTTCTATGGGGTTCCTAAGATCTCTTGCTCAGCGGAATGAATGTTTACTGAAGGAGGAGGAGCAATGAACGTTTTGGTATTGTACTATTCAAAGGGCGGCAATACCCGCAAGCTGGCTGAAGCTATCGCAGAAGGCGCGGGACAGGTCGATGGGGTCGAAGTTGTGCTGCGCCATACCCGGGAGGTGTCCAAGGAGGAGTTCGCGGCCGCCGAAGGGTTGATCGTGGGTTCACCGGTCTACTTCGGGACCATGGCCGCCCAGTTGAAGCAGGTGCTGGACGAGTTTGTCGGGTTGCGCCGTAAAATGGAAAACAAGGTCGGGGCCGCTTTTACCACCGCCGGTGATGCGAGCGGCGGCAAGGAGACCACGATGATGTCCATTATTCAGGCCATGATGATCTATGGAATGATTATCGTCGGGGATCCCCTGTCGGCCACCGGCCACTACGGAACATCCTGCGTCGGGGCCCCGGATGCCGCGACCCAGGAAAATGGACAGAAATTGGGTCGCCGGGTGGCGGAGCTCGTCAAAAAACTCCAAATATAGGTTTCAGGTGTCAGCCAAGCCGCCGGCAAAATAACGGCCGGTCTAAACAAAGAAAAGAAACTCAATTTGTAAATCGTGCGTTCATAGATGGTGGGAGCGGTTTTTAACCGCGATTACCCAGATGGGTAATCGTGGCCGGCCTGCGACGAGATCAGTCGAATCGAGGCCACTCCCACAAACCTTTTTCATAAGAGCAGCGGCCTCCGGCCAATAGACAGCCGGTCTGATCAAAGAGAAGAAACTAATTAACGTCGAACATCGAACGTCCAACATCGAACATCGAATAATGTATTCTGTCTAATTTAAAACGACTGAGCGACGTGTGGGGTCGTAGCTCGAAGAGCGAAGCCCCAAGCGAATCCACCATTCGTCAATCGACATTCGACATTCGTCATTTTATGTAGTTTCACACGAGGGGTGCAGGGCACGGGTCTGTCATCTGCCCTCTGTCTTCTGTTCTCTGACACCTGAAGCCATTAGTCTCTTGCATCACGCCATCTGAAAATATGTTACAACGACCTAAACTGGCCGTTTCAAGCTAGGACGAGATATGGCCTCAAAACAAAACACACCGGTTGAGGACAACAGCCGCTACCTACTGGGAGACAGCACCTTCCGTTTCGCCTGCCACAGCGGTGTGGCCTGCTATACCCGCTGCTGCCACAACGCCGACATGTATCTGTATCCCTACGATATTATCCGGCTGAAGCAGCGCCTGGGTTTGACGTCGGAGGAGTTTTTGGCCCGGCACACCATTACAGCCTTGCGGGAAAACCCCTATTTTCCAAATGTCATGCTGAAGATGAGCGACCTGCCGCAAAACCCCTGCTCTTTTTTATCCGGGAGCGGATGCACAGTCTATGAAGATCGGCCTTTTTCCTGCCGGGCCTATCCCCTGGAGCCGGCTTACTACGGAGACGGGGAAAACCAGTTGAATATCCGGTGCTACATTGCACGCCACGCTCACTGCCTTGGACACCGGGAAGACCGGAAGTGGTCCGCCGGCCAATGGATGGCCGACCAGCGTATGGGCGATTACAACGAGTTCAATGCCCGCTGGGCCCGCATCGACACGCTGCTGCGCCGGAATCCTTTCGGCGAAAAAGGCCTGGACAGCCCGGCCATGAAAATGACTTTCATGGCCAGCTATAACATCGATACCTTCCGCCGGTTCGTTTTTGACAGCAGTTTTTTAAGGCGCTTCCACGTCCCGGCTGAACGTCTGGCCGCCGTGCGCGCCAACGACGTCGACCTGTTGTTGCTGGGATTCGACTGGATCCTGCGGTTTCTATTCGGACAGGACCGCATTCAAGAGAAGGACCAAGCGGATTAGCGAAAATTTTAATTGGATAAGCGGGATATTTGAAATCCAGCAGCCAGTTTAATGCGGAAAATTCAAGCACCAAAAAACAAATTTCAAATAAATTCCAATTACCGAAATTCAAAAAATCAAATAACAACCCGTTAGCGGTCAACTATATGTAATTATCATTGGAGATTGTTCTGCGAAGCCGTGTGATGCAGGGCCTGAGACAGTTTTGGCAATTCAGTATTGACAGTATCATAAAAAGTCGAAAAATGACCTTTTCGACGAGAGTATTTAGTATTTGGTGTTTAGTGGTATAACATCATGATATGACGTGCGAAGGGTTTTACCAAACACGAAACACTAAACACATGATGAATTCGACTGTTTACGAATTCATCAATATTGTGACTTGAGATTTGCCCTTCGACTGGGCTCAGGGTGGTGAGCTTGTCGAACCATTTGTAATTTGTAATTTGTTATTTGGAATTTAAGGTCTGGCTAATTCCGACATTAAACCACCATTCCTTGTGGTGGACCCGAAAAGGTTCTACCGGTCCGGTGAGAATCAACGGAGCTGGAATAAATACGAAATACGAATTTCGGATTTACATTGTCGCGCCGGTGATCTTGCCCCCTTCCAGGGGTCTTCCTGAGGCCTCCCGCTCAGCGGGAGAAGCGCTCACTATTAAATCCGAGTATTTGAAATTAATAGTTGGATTTAAAGCCATCGCATTTGCCAGTCGTTTGCGCATCAAGGCCACCACCTTCGGCCAGTCGGTGCCGTGCATGGGGTCGCCGCCATTAATCATCGGTTCCAGTTGCTGGAGGAGGTCCTGGTCGCCCGCTCGCCAGTACCCCATGGCGGCGAAATTGACCAGCGGAATGTAGGACGGCAGGGCATAATAGTTATAGCCGGGGGGGCCATCCCGGCCGATGTAGATGCCCAGCAGGCGACGGGGCGGCGCCAGCAGACCGGCGAAGTTTGCCAGCGGATGACCGGGTTCGATAAATACCGGGCGCAATTGGACCTCCCGGCCGCCGGCATTGCGGCCGTAGGCCACGTCTCGGGCCCACAAGCGTGGTTTTCTGGAAGCATCGACCAGAAAAGCCACGTCGTTGAAAAACGGAACCACCCGGTGATAGGCGGGAACCTTCCGGCCGTCGTCCAGATAGAGCTCATTGCTGCGGACGGCGGCGACGAGATGCGGCGCCGCACCGGCCGGAAAATCCCGGCCGGGTAAAAACGTCTGCTGGTGGTTGTGCTGGGCCAGGGTCAACAGACGCAGTTTATGGGTGGGATCAAATGCCAGAATGGCCGCCAGGTGGATATCCAACCGATGCCAGCGGTCGATCCGGCCACCGCTCAAAAATGCGCCGACTCGGCCCAGCCATCCGACCTCCGCCGCCAGTCCACTCCAGTCAAAAACCAGGTTGTATTTGATGTATGTCCATTTTTCGGCCGGATTTGCAGGACTTTCGTCCCAAAGAACCTGGATGTAAAGCGGTGCCGGATTGCGTGAAGTGATTTCCGGGGCGTCAAGGTGCGCTCCACACTGATTCTCATCGCTGAGGTCGGCCAGGTCGCGCCATTCGGGCTGCTGCAGGATTACCTGTTTGTCACTGTTGCGAACCACCCGGGCTTGGTCCAGATAATCTTCAAAAGCGATGGGCTGCCAACTGTCCGGATGCACCCACAGCCGCGGCATGAATCGCTTTGCCAACGCCTTTATATCCGCCGGGATCGGATAAATGCGATGTTTTTGCATATAAGCGTCTTTGGCCGGCTTCACCAGGGTGACGAATTCGTCGCAGTCGGCGGCACGGCTAATTGCCGCGGAAGAAAGGCACAAGATAATGATCGTGGTGAGGCAATTTATGAAATGACGAATGACGATTGACGATTGACGAATGGTGGAATCGCTTCGCTTAGTCGTTTTAAAAATAGACCTTTCGACAAAGAAGCTCAAGACAAGCCGTTCGACAAAAGACTCACGACAGGCAGAATACATTATTCGATGTTCGATGTTGGACGTTCGATGTTCGACGTTCATTAGTTTCTTTTCTTTGATCAGACTGGACGCCCGCGGCCAGAGGCAATGCTCTTATGAAAATTCCAAACCATTCGGATATAAGTTAATGGTTTGTGGGAGTGGCCTCGATTCGACTGAGCTCGTCGCAGGCTGGCCACGATTACCCGGGTAATCGCGGTTGGAAACCGCTCCCACGATTCATGAACGCACGATTTACGGATGAAGTTTCTTTTATTGATCAGACCGGCTGTCCTTTAGCCGGCCTGCGACGAGCTCAGCCGAATCGAGGCCGCCGCTCGTGTGAAACATCAAAAGCTTGAGTTGATTGCACCTTAGGCTACGTTGCCATTGTAGGTTGGGTTGAGCCAACTCCGAGCTTTGTTGGGTTTCGTTGCACTCTACCCAACCTACATTTTTCTGGTGTCATCATGAACTGCGAAACCCAACAACAGCCAATTTCGGTACCGAATCACAACAGTTTCTTTTATCTGAACAGACCGACTGGCCTTTAGCCGGCCTGCGACGAGCTCAGTCGAATCGAGGCGTCGCTCTTAATAAACTCTACGCCGGTTTTTGCAGTTTTTATTTATTCGGTCGTTTACCGACCAACGGCTGGGCCGATCCCCGACACCTGGACATTGCTTTAAATCGTGGATCATATTATCGTAAGTACGATGGGAACGAGTTTCAAATATTGGGATATTTTTTGTAGCTAGCAGGGGGACCTGTTGAACTGGAAAATTGACGGTCTCGTATAACGTCGAGAAACGGCCTTTTTACAAGAGAGTTCAGTATTTGGTGTTTAGTGATCTAACATGCTGATATAGAATTCGATATGTCGTACTAAATACCAAACACGAAGCACAAAACACATGATGAATTCGACTTTTTACGAATTCATCAAAGTTGAATTTCCGCGACTACCGGGCGTTGCGAATTTTGGCGATAGCCGATCTTGCCGCACCGCGGACGTACCTGTCCGGGTCCTGCTCAAGTTCTTCTAAAGCCGGCAGGGCCCTGGCCGCCGCGGCGCCGCATCCACCCAGGGCCTGGGCGCTGTATCTTCGGACAAATTTGTCGCTGTGCGCAAGGGCGGTTGTCAACTCATCCACCGCCGGAGCTGCGGCGGCGCCGATTCGGCTCAGCGCGAAGGCCGCATTGTAGGCAACTTTGCCTGCTTTTACTTCCAAAGCTTCCGCCATGTAGGGCACAGCCGGGGCGGCCCGTTGCCCCATGTCGACCAGCAGGGGCAGGATACGCGAGCTCAGGTCTTTATCTATCAGCATGGCTCCCAGCGGCTCGGCCGCCGCATCCGGGACCATGGCGAAATCCGCCAGGGCGTGCACCGCGCTCCGGCGTACCAGTTCCTCTTCGTCCGACAGGGCACGGACGACCGCCGTGGCAAACCCAGGGAAATCCGGCGCTATCTTGTTCAGGGTCCCGATAGACAGCGATCGGGTATATTGATCCGGGTCCTCGATTAATTCCAGCAGCACCTCGGCGTCCCGCCGGGTATGACGGGCCATGTTGCGAAGTCCCTGGACAGCGGCATGCCGCACCCAGGATGCCTCGTCTTGCGCCATTTCCATGAACAGCGTGTGCGCCGGCCCCTCCGGTATTTCCGGCAGGCGGGTCAGGGATCCTATAGCCCGGTAGCGCAGCTTATATTCCGGTGACCGGGCGGCCGCAACTAGTGACGGGATAGCCGGAAACGCCGCTGCTTTAAAATCACCGAGGTTGGACGCGGCATGTATCCTGACGTCGAGCGCGGGATCCTGTTCGAGGGACCGGATCAGAATCGGAACTGCCAGGTCCGGATAGTCCACCGCCTCGCCGAGCCTTGCGACCGCCCACCGGCGGACATTGTCGTTTGATGAACCGGCGGATTCGGCCAATAGCTGCACTTCAGCAAGGGAAGCATCCTTGAAATGATGCTGCCACAAGAAGTTGACGCCTTCGGTGAACTGGGCATGCTGCAGATTAGCGTTGATCTTGTCGATAAACGGCCCCAGCAGCGGTGTCTGCCGGAGGCGCCGCAACAGGGTCGATTCCCGTTCCGCGGAGCGGGTGTCGGTCCTTTCGATAAAATCAAGTACAGCCCCCAGGCGATCCTGAGATGGGGCATAATGAATAATTTCCGGCATGGACCACAACTCATATCCATCCCGGGTGCGGGGCAGCTGAAAATGAAACATGGTCAGACTCAACGCGATCCACACGAGGGCCCAGGCCCAAACCTGCCACATTCCTTTCATGATGCGTTTGCGCGCGACCTGCTCCTTTGAGTCTGTGAGGAAAAAGATGTCTTCGGCTCGATGCTGCGGCTTAATTCTGCCCTGAGATACCTGCCATAATGGAGTTGAAAATATGCCGGAATTGGCCCGGCGAACAACCAGACGCTCGGAATCCACTGCATCGGCCGGGGCCGCGGGATCAGACTGGGCGGCACCGATTACATAGACGGGATCGCCGGGGTGCAGGGTCATCACATGGGGGGAGGACAGATCCGGCAGCTGTTCGCGGCGTTTTAAGACGGTCTCGGCGATGCGGCCGCCGAAGCTGGTTCGCCAGCGGGTGCGAAACCGGCTTGCCCGTGGGTCGATCAGAATGCGACCCGTATCGTCTTCGAGATAGAAGGGCTCCAGGCGGGTCAAACCGGCTAAGCGGGAATTATAATGCAGTATCGGACCTTTGGCTGATGTTGACACCGGGCAGGCGCGACCCTGGAGCTCCACCAGACCGACGGCGGCCGACCGGGCTTTGGAGGTCGGCAAAAGATCCAGCTGGGCAGCCTGGCGAGCGCGCCAGATGCTGTCAATATAAGTTGCCAGTACGCCCAATCCAAGGCCGGCCAGTCCAACGCCTAAATCGAGAAATGCCATGATTCGCGGATTTTCGATTCCCGTAATGCCGAGGTTGTAGGGCATGTACGGCAATATTTCATGCAGGAGCTGGACCAGGGCCCTGGCGGGCGCCAGCAGCCCGGCGACGTAAACCGGGACCCAGCACAGGGAGATCAGCAAGGCCGCGAGGGGTGTGTTCCCGGCCCGGGCGAAGGGTTTGATCAGGACCGTCAACACCATAAGGGCCACCGTGGCGGCGATGACATAGGGCAGCGCCAGACCGGTGGCAATGGCCGCCATTGGGATCAGCCCGAAGATAACGCATAGATAAATGCCGCGCCGTACGAATTTATGCGCGTAGAGCCGGCGTGCGATATTGGGTCGGAAAAATAAAAACGTACTGATAGTCAGCCAACTCAGCATGGGCCAGGCCGGCGGCATTGTTCGCAACAAATAGGCCCACACGAATATGTAGGCCGTGGCGCCGATCACGGACATAAAATGAAACAGGGAGGCCGCCCCTATCAGAACCGCCCGGTTCCGGGTCACCGGCTTTTCTCTCAGCGTATCACGTAAAACAGTCAAACCGATAATGGCGGGGACAATGACGATCATAAGCGTCATGAGCTGATACACGGCCATCAATGGGATGCCGGGGGCCAGCACCGAGCGTTCGGGATCGAGAGGGTTCACGTAAACCTGCAGGGGGTCGCGTTTGAGCTCCGGTTTGCGCCACACGTGGCGCAGGAGCGCGTGGCCGAACTCCCGGTCGCCCCGCAACCGGCTGTGGGTGCTAAAAAAGGGCGAAGTATAATCACCTGACTGGCCCGATTCATCCTGTTGCTGGAAGCGGTACCGATAACCAACTTCATTGAGGTCGCCGTCCACCGTGTGCCAGGTATAGGCCCATAGCCCTTCGACGACCCTTGCCGTAAGCTTGATTCCTTTCAAAGACACCGGAATAGTGACCAGCAGCGTCAACACCAGCAGCGCGGCGGCCAACTTGCGGGATATGGCGGCCGGCGGTGAATCCGGGGAGGACTGGCGCGGTGCACGGGCGGTTTCCAGGGGATGCCACTGGCCGCTGGCGGGATCCCGGGTCAGGGCAGTTGAATACCAGGGGGCTGCATCGCTTTGGGAAAACTTGACCTCAAATGAAATTTTGCGGCTGGCATGACCGTTGGCGTCTACGTTTACGATAAACAGGCTTCGGGTGCTGCGATGCCGAGACCTGCCGCTGCGGATGGTGATTTCACCCGGTGTGGCACCCAGCACTTCGGCACCCCAGGCTTTAAGGTGTCTGCTCGCATAGGCCGTGCGCCTTTTTGGGGTCCATTCGGGAGTGTTGACTATTTGCGAACCTTGCATCTACAAATTCATCCCGTTTTTATTACTATGAGGTCAGAAAATATAATTTGGGATTTTAGATTTTAGATCTTGGATTTGTGGAATCACTGCGCTCTGTCAATTATAATACACCGTTCGACAAAGAAGCTCACGATAGGCCGAATTCCTTAAATCCAAATTCAAAATTCTAAAATACGCTTATCCAGAAAGATCAAGTTGAAGGTATGCTATCTATTTTATCCCCCTCCCTCAATCCCTCCCACCAGGGGAGGGAAGCGAAGTGCCGGTTACTGGAGCTTTGTAGATAACCAGGTTCTAAAATTGCACCCACCTTGCAGAGGAACATAAATGAGCTAACCAAGTTTTCGGACCTATATACCAAAAAAAGGAAAGGGTATTTATCTATCTTAATTCACCCCCACCCGGCCTCCACGCTCGGCTGAGCTTGTCGCAGTCCATCAAGGGGGAGGAGCTTACCTTCCCTCCCCTGGTGGGAGGGATCGAGGGAGGGGGATATAATGATACGATCCTTTCGATCCTTTAAACTGTAGATAGATCCGTAAGTTTTTATGAAAATCAACAATTTTCGTCGCCCCAGTTCCAATCCCACTAATTGGGTAGATCCAGCTTGACGTCTTCTTTTTTTTCTTCCGGTACCTTGAGATAGGCCTGTTTTTGATAGTTCAGCAAGCGGGCCAGGATAAAATCGGGAAACTGCTCGATCCGGATATTGTAAACATTGATGCTGTCATTAAAAAACTCCCGCCGGTCGGCAATCTGCCCTTCAACCGCCGATACCCGCCCCTGCAAATGCTTAAATGAATCAATGGCCTTTAAATCCGGGTATTGCTCAACCAGAACATTAAAGCGCCCCATGAGATCGGCCAGCTTGTTCTCGGTTGCGATCTTGGCGTCCATATTGCCGGCTTCCCGGTATTTCATGCGCTGCTTGACGATATCGGTCAGCAGTTCGCGTTCGTGCTTCAGGTAGCCTTTGGCTGCTTCAACCAGCTTGGGCAATTCATCATGCCGTTGCTGCAGCAGGACATCGATATTGTTGAAGGCTTTTTCCAGGTTGTTTTTAGCCCGCACCAGGCCATTGTAAAGGGCCGTGATATAAGAGATAATGCCGGCCGCTCCAAGAAAGGCGATAATTAGTGTTATAATCATTCCGGTCATAAGTATCCTTTCTCCAGACCTCGTTGAATAGTTTACTGGTATAATGGTTGATTAGGTAAATTATAGCTATAATTTTAGCTATTTACGATTGTTGAAACATGAAGCGTCCAATTGTTTTGCAACTATAAGATAATTCAATAGTTACAACCAATTAACTAATCAACTAATTAACTATATCTGTTCTTACGAGATATCACCTGAATCCTGCATACGAAAACGTCAGACCCATGCAAGATTAAGTTATAATTTCATATCGGCGTTTGGTTGCATTTCTTTAGGTGTTGTCGTGGCGGGTTGGGCGGCATACGGTGGCGGCCTTGCAGCGCGGGTTCGGGTTCGGAAAACGGGGGCTGGAATGCGGTAGTGGGAATGCGGAAGTTGGAAATGAAGGCAACGGGGAATTAGCTCAAAGCGGGGCATCTTCGATGCCAGCTGAAAGCTCAAAGCAGGGCATCTTCGATGCCAGCTCAAAGCTGAAAGCTCAAAGGGGGCATCTTCGATGCCAACTCAATAGGGATATTTGAAATCGAAATTAGAAGTTTTGCGACGGTTTTTGCTGGAATTCAGCCGTTTATCAGTTGGGTAGCCGCGACATTGAATGCCGCGGCTGTTAACCGATTCCATTGAAATTTATCAAATGGCAGACCGGTCTCGCTATCGGGCGGGGTATGATGTTAATGCACCATTAAAAACGCGTAGCGGTCCATTTGCTGATCGTATTCGGTGCGCACTGCGATGGGAAACCCGAATTGGCGTACGGTGGAATAAACGTCCACGGCCATGGCTTCCGGGGCCGGGCGGGCCAGACGCGGTTCGTTGCAGGTGCGCCGGTCGCTGCTGCACTCCTTGCAAAAGCAGCACGAGTCCATGAACAGTAAAAAGGCCCGCTCGCAGCCGGCCAGAAAGACCTCACGTTCCAGTTTAACCAGCTTGGCGTTGATTTTGCGCGACCAGGCGTGGCGATCTTCAGGTTTGTCCATGGTGCCGGTAAAGTGCATGATGATGGCGTCGCTGTACTCGCCGAAAAACCGCTCGCAGTCGGCCACTGACGGGGTATTGGGCGGACAGGCGGCGCCATGGCCGTACTCGCCGCAGCCGAACTGGCATTTCAGGCGCACCCACTGGGAGACGATGATTTTCTGGGGATCGATCCACTTATAGTCGCTGTAGCCTTTGGCTTTAAATATTTCATCGATGGTTTGTCGCTTTTGCGGAGTCAGACTCATGGGTTTTCAATTCCTTTGGGTTTCAATCTTTGGGTAAATATGTTTGCTTCTCTGCAATTTCAATTATCGTTTCGAGACGAACGACTCTTTTGTCAATCGCAATGGTTCTCTCAGACAGCAATTCTGACTTTTGGTTTAAGCGCTTCACTTCGTCAGTCAATTTAAGTACATCGATCAAAATGTCCTTCCAACCAGCCATTTTATAGGTTCCCCTTTGATAGCTTTTTTAATGTACGATCGATTTTTCGATTGGCTTTTTGAGTTGAAGCAATCGCCTCCTTCAGCCGTGTCGATACCAGATCCATTAGTTCCGGGGCATCTAAATCAGCGAACGGTGCAATATCCGGATTGTAATTATCTATAGCCACGCGTACAATTTCGGCGACCGAAGTACCCTCATCCCGTGCAATACGATCAAGCTTCTTAATCTGGCTAGGCGAAATGAGAAACTGTTTTCTAACTAATTTTTCTGTTTGGAGTGCTGGCATTTTCAATCCTTCTTGAAATTGATGGTTAAGTAATGAACTAATATACACATACACAACACCATACACAATAACTTTTTTTTCTGATTAGGAATCTTTTGACATATGGAAACCTGCTGCGAAGATCATAACTCTGGCAGATACGCTCTAATTTCAAATATTTCACGTTAATTTGTCAGGTACGCATCCCGGGTTAACCAGAGTTCCTCCATGCGGTACATGTGCCAGTGATCGTGCATCAGGATATGTCTTACCAGAATGTAGAGGGAGTATTGTTCGTATTCAGGATGGGAGGCGTCTTTTTCCCAATCGGCGCGGTTTGCTCTCTCAAGAAGTTCGACCTGCTTCTGGCGCTGAAGTGTGAACGTTTCCAGTGCTGCGTCCGGTTCCATTTGAGGTGGTTGGGAATCGGCCTCATCGTCGTCTGGGATATAGGGAACAAACTCCGGCCGGTCTTCATCCATGAACCTTTGCAGGCGCTCCAGCAGCATGGTCTGCACCTGAGCCAGGTGACTGACGTGTTCGGCAATGGTCCAGAAGCCGTCACCGCGGCGCAAATTCATTTTAGCAGCCGGTATAGTTTTAACGAATTCCGCCAATATAGATCCCGACCTTTTAAGACCGTCCAATAAATCCGGTATATCATTTTTGGTAATTTGGATTTGGTTCATTTGAACTTGTTTCGAGTTTCGATATTCGAATTTCGGATTTCCGCGTCGCTGGGAAATGGGTCAACTATAGAGCATTTTTTTCAAATTTTTAATTGCCATTTATAGAGACAGAACTTAAGAGACGCGGCCCTAAAAGGTCTTGCCGTTCCAGCCGAACAGGTTGCGGGCGAGATCCTTGAAATCGATAAAGACGCGATCCTGTGGCACGCCAAGTTCCTGTTCGATCAGGCTGCAAATTTTTTCGGACAATTCCGGGCAGCGGTCTACGGGCAGGCCGATGCTTTTGAGCCGGACAAAGGCGGCCGGAGCATCACTGCCCCCGAAAACCAACGGTGTTGACGGTTGAATCGAAACCATGACATACGATTCAGGCTTTCCCAGCAACTCGGCAATGAATGCCGACGTTTTTTTGAGCAGCTGCTGATTGGAGGCCTGATCCATGGCTTGATTCGTTTCGATACTGAAATACGGCATGAGAAGTTCCTTATTTGTTCAATTCTGCTGTTGAATGGTTTCAGGTTTCAGGTGTCAGGTGTCGGGTGTCAGGCAACGGCGCTCTGGTTTGCCGCTGGGCGACCAAAGTTCAGTCGAAATACAAACTCCAGAGTATTGACTGATCGCCGTTGTTCTGCATTCTGGGATCAAATTTTGATCATGATTCGCGGCACAAGCCACTTGTCGTTTTAATTAAAGGATATAATAGTACCTCTGCCTTTCCTGACACCGGACACCTGACACCTGAAACCATGTTAGTAAAATAAAAACGGTGTATAAAATCAAGTCTATATGCATCAAGATGCAGTTACTTTATCACCATCCTGGACGCCTACCAGTTTTCTGCCAGCAATTCGAAATAGCCGCGCGGCTTGACGCAGGCCGGGCATTTATCCGGCGCGGCCTCATCCACGTGCAGGTAGCCGCAGTTGCGGCAGCGCCAGACGTTTTCCTCGGTCCGGGCAAATGCCCTGTCGGCGGCCAGGTTGGCCGCCAGGTCGCGGTAGCGTTTTTCGTGTTGTTTTTCCGAGACGCTGATGGCATCCCAGGTGTCGGCGGCCCGCTGAAATCCTTCATCCCGGGCGATCTGGGCAAAGCCCGGGTACATCTCGGTATGCTCGAAACGCTCACCATCTGCGGCCGCCACCAGATTTTCCAATGTCGTCTGGACCACGCCGGCCGGAAAACTCCAGGTGATCTCCATCTCACCGCCATTGAAAAACTTGAAAAAGCGCAGGGCATGTTCGCATTCCTGGTCTGCAGTTTCGTCGAAGATGTCGGCAATTTGAATATAGCCGTCTTCGCGCGCCCGTCGTGCAAAATAGGTGTAGCGGTTGCGGGCCTGGGATTCGCCGGCAAAAGCGGTCAATAAATTTTTTGCGGTTTGGCTTTCTCTGAATTTACCCAATTCGGTCCTCCTTGAGATTATGCACTAATTAAGCGAAGAAAGCTCAATTAGATTCTATTCGCTATCTGTGAATTGTAATTAGAAATGGATTAGAATCTGACTTTATATTTTTATTATCAGTGACATTAAAATTGCCGTTCTGATTCCTTTCAAACCAATAACCAATAACTAATAACTGATAACGTTCACTTTTTTTAGCTCATTTTTTTATTTGCATCATTCATCCTCGTAGATTTCGATGGCATCGGCGCCGCATTCCTGGGCCGCCCGAATGACAATTTCTTTGAGGTGTTCCGGGATTTCATCCATCTTAACGATCGACAGCAGCTGGTCCTCGTCATACTCGAAAACTTCCGGGCAAAGTTTGTTGCAGTTGCGGTCTCCCATGCACTGTTCGGTGATGACAACTTTCATAATTTACCTCCTTAATGATTCGTTAATTAATCCGTCCCTATATCCCATTTGCAAATCATCGTTCCATTGTATTTCCAAAAAAATAGAAGGATTTATTATCACGTCTAATTACACCAATTGAATCCTTGAAGCAACTTCATTAAAAAATATTTTAAGCATAATATGTCGAATAAAGCCTCGACACATGATTCTGAAATTATTAATCGGCACTTTTTGGTTGATTTCTATAAATACCAGGCGAGGAATCGGGGATTTCGATCGCCCCGACTGTTTTTTGGTAATAGCCGGGATCATCAACATCACCGGCCACGGCGTAGCCATAGCCTTTTAATTTCATGTCGAGCAGTGCGGCCTTCAGCAGGGCCTGGCCGACTCCTTGACCGCGCTCTGATTTCTTAACGCCGGTGGGCCCAAAGTATCCCAGAGCCGTGGCGTCGTAGCAGGCGAAGCCGATGAATTCGGAGGCCTTGACCGCCACGAAACAGCTGCGGGGGGTGTTGGCGGTTGCGGCATCCATTTCAGCGGCCCAGCCGGAGCTGAAGTGCTGGGAGACCCATTCAATTATGAGGTGTTTTTCAGGGCCGATGGGTTTGCGGATGTCGATTCCGCGCTCTTTTTGTTCAGCAATAAAACTCCAATCAACGGCCAGATCGTATAGTTTTATCAGCATGTCGGGCATGGCTATAAACCCCGGAAATGTTGTATATTGTTTTTTGGGACACAGATTGGCACAGATTACCACGGATAGCTTTTCATGGGAAGAGGGGCAATTGAATTCGGAGGTCGGAATGCGGAAGTCGGAAAAAAGGATAGATGCGTTTTTTTAAGTCGGAAGCTGGACTTTCAATAGTCCTAAAGTTCTGAATTATGGCACATCGAAATGAGAAGGACCGGAAAGTTATTTCGAAAATGGGTTTGCCATCGCTTTATCGATTGAGACTTACAACTATGAAAATTTAGATTTGCATGACCTGACCGCCACTATTTCTGATAACTATATTATTATCAGATTTAGAATGACATCTACTCATCACAATCTTGGGGCAATTTGTGATATTTCATGATATTACAGATTATACAGGGTATGGTTTTGTGCCTATTATCTCACTAAATCTGCAATTCGGGGGGGTCTGTGATGATTGGAGATATCACAGGTAAAAGATACCAAATCAATCTTTAGTTCAAATTCCAGAATCTGGCTGCTATAGATAATGAAAATAGTATTCATCGTGGCGTATTTAGATCGGGAACCGGATAAAATGAAAAATCAACTCAGGGGGATGAAGCATGGCCTCAGCAAACAAAGAAACTCGCCAAACAGTTCTCAAACATGTCATTTCACCAATAGCTAAAATATATGGGCTCGTGGCCCTTTATCTTTTCTTCTCCCAAGCTTTTGTGCAAAACCGGATTCGTCAAGAAACAGAAAAGATAAGGCAACAGGCAGAAATCACTTCTCCGCGCGGGATAGAGTCGATCGAAATGTTGATTGTGGGCGGTATCGAGCAATGCATTTCGATTCGTGGTTGGGACAAGAACAATCCTGTTTTGCTTTACCTACACGGGGGACCCGGTGATGACCAGCTGTTGTTGGCACGCTACTTCGATTCTGAATTGGAGAAGGATTTCGTCGTGGTCCGATGAGCGGCATTTCACCGGATGCGGTTCGGGGTGACGGTGAGCGCCATCGCCGCGGAGAAATGTTCTCTTTAGAGCACATGTGGAAGGATTTTACTAATGTGAACCTTTTTGAGCAAGCCCCGCGCATAGAGGTGCCTGTTTACTTCTTCTTGGGCAGACATGATTTCAACGCACCGACTGTAATATCAATTCGGTACTTTGAGCAACTAGATGCTCCAAAGGGAAAGCAGATTGTATGGTTCGAAGATTGCGCCCATGCGATCCCGTTCGAGGCGCCCGAAGAATATTCCAGAATCTTAATAGATAAGGTGTTGGCAGAAACATATCCAAATTAGGCATCATTATCTTATGCTTTTTGATATTTCTTATATTGTAAACATATACAAGCTATGAGCACCTCCAACCTAGTTTTGCTATCATCTCATTCAAATCACAATTTGCCACCATGAATATAAAATTACCCATGGTGGAATAATCAGCTGCCGTTGCCCAAGGTTTCAAGGGCCTCGGCGGCGAGCATTTTTTTTCGCAGGCGGGGCGGGTACAGTTTGATGACACTGTTTTCACGGTCGTCATACTGATTGACATACAGCCTGCGGATGGGGGTGCCGTATACGCAGAGCATGACACTGGTCCTGCCGTCCGGGTTGCCGGCTTTGTGGATGCCGTCGTTGAGGGGCAGGACCGAGGCTGTTTGGCCGGGATCGAGAACCGGGCGTTCGATTTCGCGTAGGCGGGCATAACCTGGTTGGGTCTCATCGTCTTCCCGGCGGTAACGAACCACTTCGATCTTATTATGCACGCAACCATAGACCCCCCAGGAATTGTGATCATGGATGGGGGTGTACTGCCCCGGCTCATAGATGTAGAGCCGCACCGAAAATAGACGCTTGATATTGATGAATAGGACGATTTCATTGGTGAACATCGTGGCCTGGCGAACATCGGGATATCTCTGGCCTTTGACAATGTTGGTTAAAATTTTTTCGAACAAGCGCTGATTCAGCAACAGGGCGGGCAGCTCTTTGCCGATATAGAAGATGCGTTTTTCCATCTCCTTTAAACGATGAAGTGATTCCGCCCAGCCGTCGAATATCGCCTGTAATTCATTCAGTGATTCCGGGAGTCGGGACAAAGTAATTTTCCTCCTAGTTGGATTGGCCACAAGCGAATTAAAAGTCGATCACGATTCTTTAGATTATAGCAAGATTATTCCAAATGGAAAATTAAAAGCACCAAAAAACAAATAACAAATAACAAACAATAACCAAAATTCAAGCTCCAATGATCCAAACCAATTTTTACTTCCCCCCGCCTGTGATCCCGCTCCTGCCCTGAAGTAGATTGACTTTTGAAATCTACAGCTGATTCAATCGTATGAAATCCATCGCAATTAATGTTTCGAATTTGAGTTTTGCTATTTGAGATTTGTTTGTAATTTGTTTTTTGAATTTTGGAATTTATACACATAGCGATCTAAACAATCCCATCCGCCTAGTCCATATCTAATGATCACCATTCTCAATTCTCACGCATTGGTCGTAGTACGGCGCCCCTGCGCCCAAATCCGTTGTGCCGGCGGCAATGAGCTGATTGATCCCGCCGCCGCGGCTCATCCAGTCGCCGCGCCGATAAAGTACGACTTTAGGGTGCAGGCCGGGCATGGTCTGTAGGGATATCCTCAGCCGGCCCAGGGGGGACACCAGGTATACGTCTTTTGACCGGTCGATATCCGGCAGCATGGCATTGTCCGGCGCAACCCAGGCTTGCGGCACTTCGACCTGGTCTTCCGGTAAAATTTGGGAGTGAATGGCATTGCGGCGCACGAGGGTCAGCAGCTGAAGCGGATATCGCGGGTCTGCCGGGGGCACCGGATGCAAAGCCGCGGGGAACCGGTATTTGCCGTCCCGGTGGTCAAATGTCAGGTCGGTGTAAGCCACGGCCGGCCGGTCGGACCGGGCACAGCCCTTTTGGCGTAATTCTTCCAGGGAAACCTGCAAATTGGGCTGGTCCAGGGACTTGCGCAGGCACGTCTCGCTGTCCGGCAGGATGACGGGCGGATCAAGCCGCCGGCCGATTTCAGACAAGATCCGCATGTCGTTGCGGGCCTCTTCCGGCGCCTCCAGTACCGGGCGAACATGCTGAACATATTCATGCATGTAGGAGCCGATGATATCTTCCTGCTCCAGCATCAGCGTACTGGGCAATATCAAGTCCGCCCGTTGGGCCGTGTCGTTCATGAACGCATCCACCACCACTTTAAAATCGACGCCTTCAAACGCACGCACGATGCGGTGCGAGTCCGGTGCCTGGTTGACCACATTGATTCCGTTGACCCACACCATTTTAATCGACGGATCCCGGGCTGCCAGGATATGTTCGCCGACAGCGGAGATGGGAAACGAGCGCCGGCTTTTGCGCTGGGGGTCGGCGGTCCAACTTAGATCCAGGTTGCGGTAGGAATGCAGGTGAAAATAGCTGCCGCCGCCGGCAATGCCGATGTTGCCGGAAATAAGGGCCAGGGCATTGACGAACCGCGTGTTTTCGCCGCCGAACCGGTAGCGCTGCAGACCGGTGCCGACAAAGGTGGCCACGGTTGATTCACCGCCGTACCAGCGCGCCATTTTTTCGGCATCCTGGCGGCTGACGCCGCATGTGCGGCATAAATCCTCCAATTCGAATCCCTTTATCAAAGCCAGGAATTTTTGCGGCCTTTTGGTGCGGGCGAGAAGGTCCGGCGGGATGCGTCGGTTTTCAGCCAGCAGCTTGATCACAGCGGCCGCCAGGAAGCGGTCCGTTCCAGGGCGGATGCGGATGCGTTCGGCGGAAAAGGTGTCATTGCCGTCGCCGCCCGGTGAAATGGTCAGCAGACGGGTGCCGTTGCGGCAGGCTTTGCGGATAATGGCCGCCGTGTGAATCGAACTGCGGGTGAAATCCTTGCCCCAGTTCACGATGCGGTCGGCGTTGACCAGATCGTTGATGTCGTTGTTTTTACGGGAACCAAAATCATAGATGTAGGCCATGAAACCGGCGGCATCACAAAGCGACCCCTTGGTCCGGCTGGTACCCAGAATCGAGAAAAACAGGGCGGTGGCCGCCTTCATCACCCCTTTGGCGCCCTCGCTCTTGATGTGCAGGATGGACTTCGGTTCCGAACGCAGGGCCTGGATCTTTTCGGCGCACAACGCCAGGGCCGTATCCCAGGTAACGCGCTGCCAGGTTCCGTTGGCCCGCAGCATGGGATGCCGAATCCGTTGAGGGTGCTGCAGGCGTTTGATGTGACCTTTGATTTTCGGGCAGGTAAAGCCGGCCGTAAACGGACTGTCCGGATTGCCCCGCAGGGTGACACGCCCATCCGGGCGCCGGTCCACCACAAGGGAGCAGGCATCCGGGCAATCCATGGTGCAGGCGGTAATGAGTGAGGTCATTTGTCAGATTATGGCCAGGGTCCCTTAGATCTTAATCCTGTTGTGGATTTCAAATTATTGGTTTCAGGTTTCGGGTGTCAGCGCTGCCGCCGGCCAATCAAACTGCCGGTCAACTCGAAAAAGAAACTCATATTGATCTATGACCATACTTTAGATTTTTTGAGCGGTTTGCTCACCTGAGCTTGTCGAAGGTTTAACTGCGATTTATTGTATAGATGCGCTAAAGCCCAATTTATCTTAACCGGTTCTTTAGGGCGACCATTGTAGTGGCGGGGTTTATCCCCGCCAAGAGCTTGGCGACTATCACGGATAAGCTATCTTAGCCGATTTGTTGGTGGAAAACGGCGGTAGTCGCCGTTTAGGCGGGGATAAACCCCGCCACTACATTGTTGGTCAAGCCAATCGACACTGGTAGTTTAACACAAGCACGGCCTTTGGTCGACAGCGTCCAGTTTGATCGAAGAAGAAACTTATGAACATCCAACGCTCAGCAATAAACGTCAAATAATAATTGTCAAATATCGCATGTCCTTTTATTTATTAAATTCGATAGAGCGCAGCGATTCCACCAATCCGCAATCCGCAATCCGCAATCCGCAATCCGCAATCCGCAATCCGCAATCCGCAATCCGCAATCCGCAATCCGCAATCCGCAATCCGCAATCCGCAATCCCAAATCCCAAATTATAACTCGACATGGGAATAAAAACGGGATGAATATTTAATTCCTGAACGTCATCTATACTCCGCTCTCCCCGAGCATCCCTACACACTAACTTCATCGGGCACGGCGCGTTCCTTTTTGCGGCCTTTGAATAAATCACGCAGGGTGCCCTTGAACGGCAGCACGTTTTTGGACGGTTTTTTGAAAATTTCCTCCATGGACAGGTGCGGGTCGCGGTCCGGGTTGCGGAGATACTGGCGGATTGCTTCGAGGCGGTCGATGATCTCCTGCTCGGCCTGATTTTTTAAATCGGCCTTCAATGTCAGAATTTTTTCCTTTAATTTCTGGTCCTGCTGCAGATCCTTGTACTTTTTCAGCTTGTATTCCAGGCGATAACTGGTCAGCGCCAGCAGGGTCTTTTCATATTCAGGTCCCAGCCAGACGAGCTCCGGGACGAGGTCGCCGAAATTGGAAACGCCCAGAATGTCTTTATTCTGCAGCCAGTAGCCGAACAAAAAATCAAGCTCCAGGTCTTTATAGTTTTGCAGCGGCATATACATGCGCCGCAAATGGAGCAGTACTTTTTCAGTCTTTTTTTTGTGGCCGCCGATGATGACGCTGCCGCCGACTTCATCCTTTTTCACGCCTTTGGTCCATGGTGCCCCCGTGATGCCGAAATCATGGTAGATGGGAATATGCAGCAGCCCCGACAAGGTGTTGAGGGCCAGGGCATAGCCGGCCGAGGGACCACCGACGGTATAAGAAGCGGAAAGCAGCTGATGGTGAATGGTAAATTTTTCCAGAAATTCCCCGAACAGGCGGGCGATACTGATTTTGGGGGACAGGGCCTGGAAATAATTTTGAACCATGGTCAGGGCTTCCTGGGCCGACTGCTGGGTCATCTGGACCGCCATTTCCATTTCAGCTCCCGCCGGGGAAGACGATGAGACGGCGCCGGTGACCAGCACTTTTTCCGAAGACAAGCTGTAGTTGAGGCTGGTGGCGATGGGCAGCAGCACACCGGATACATCGTTGGCCCCGACACCGATGATAAAGCCGATCTGGGGTTCCTGGCTCAGCTCGGCTTCTAAAAACTCGTCCAGCTTTACGGAGCCTTTTTTCACCGGGCTCTGGGAAATCTCCTTACGGGCCGAAGTCAGGTGCGACTGCATCAAGGGATACCCGTCAACCGGATTGATGTGGTCCAGCAGCTTTATGATGGCGTCGAAATGATTGATGAATTCATTGGGATCGCTTTTGATCTGGGTGCGGATGTTGCGTGGCACATCCAGTGCGTCCAGAATCCCTATCAGCGTTTTGAAATTGAACTTGATAAAATTCTCCTGGTCTTCGCGTTCGAGGTCTTCCAGGGCCAGCAGTTTTTGAAGAACACGGTGCTCCGTGCCGCGCAAGCTGCGGGCTTTTTCGACAAAAGCGGTATAATCGGCGGGTGTGTTGCAGATGCCCCGGGCCGCATCCAAAACAACCTCCAGGCTGACGCCGCTGCTCAAAGGAACGTCCTCTAATGTTCGTTCGATGATCCTGGTAATATCCTCTTTGCTTAAATGCCCTGATATTTCAAGTACTTTCAGACGTTTGGAGCGGATGAGCGCTGGATCCAGAATGTCGAGGCGATTGGTGGTCAACACGGTGAATACCCGGTTGAGCGGGATTTCGCCGTCGATCAGGTTGAGAAATTTGTTGGTTAGCTTGTCCGACGGCGATCCGCCGGTGGCGCTGCGCTTGGGCGCCAGGGAATCGCCTTCGTCAAAAAAGATGACGGTGGGTGCGATCATCTTGGCAATGTCATAGACTTTTTCCAGATTGGCCACGGCCCCGTCGATCGGGTTGACCGGATCCTGCAGAGCCGCCGTACTGAGTGAAATATCATGAACTCGCCGGTTTTCGCTGAGCCATGAGCGCACCAGAAAGGTCTTGCCGCTGCCCGGCGGGCCATTGAGGACGACGCCTTTTTCCTCGCTCACCTCGTAGAACAGGCAGTTATTGATCATTTCCGAGAAACTGTCTTTGATATCACCGGCATACTCGTCCCATTTGACCTGCCGGTCCATGTGATCGACGGCCTTTTTAAACAGATCGCCGTATGAGTTGCGGGCCACCAGTTCAAACGCCTGGCGCACCAGCAGTTGATCATCCAGAAGCTCCGGCAAAAAGTCCCCCTTGATTTCGATGATGGAAAAGACCAGCTTGCGGACATAGGACGGGGTAATTTTGAGGGTTCGCTCTTCAAAGATTTTGTTTATTTTATCAACCGCCTGGTCCAGTTCCGCAACGCTGAGACAGGTCACCGACGGATGACACCGATCGTCCAGCCGGTCGGCGATGCGAATGTTGTTGCGCAGCAATTCGAGCCGCACGAGTTCCTTCAAGTTCTCCATACTTTTCCAGTTCTCGGTGATGTCGATGATGCGGCCCTTTTCAACAAAGCGGCGATATATGGCCGTATCGATGCGCTCCGGCTGATCGGTGGTGGCGATCAGCAGGCAATCCCGCCGACCATTGGTTATTTCATCGATAATAATGTTGGCGGTATCAATCAATGTTCTTTGCTGATGGTCGACGCCGGACTGGCGGCTGTCCGATTTACCGAAGGCACTGTGGGCCTCCTCGATGTGCCGGATCGCCGTTTTGCGCGGATCCCCCAGCGCCTTTTTGAAATAATTGCCCGGCTCACCGGCCAGGGCGGTCTGATAATCATTGGGGGTTACCATGGCGTAGTCGACCAGAATGCTTTGATCTTCCAGTTTGGAAAGCTGTTGGCTGATGCGTTTTTTCCACAGGCGCCGGACCAGCGGGATGCGGGAAAGGCGTTTGTAGTGATGAAGCCGCTTGCGGCGGGATATTTCTTCGGCCAGGGTCGGATCGATTTGATCGATGGATTTCCAGAAAGGCTCTTGCGCCAGCAGGTCTTCCTCTTTTTGTTTCAGGTCGATTTCGGGCTCGACTTCATTGACGAAAATGATTTTTTCGATAGTCTCTTTAACCGTGGCCGTTTTACCGCTGCCGCTGGGGCCGATCACCAGCAAGAGGGGCGCTTTGGGAACACCGGGATCGGAAAAATATTCTTTGCGGATGTGGGCCCGGTAGATTTTTTCAAATAACGTCGCCATGCTTTCCGGTACATGAATATCGCCCAACTCTTTGTTCAGCAACGACAGTAGATAGGTATAATCCTTGGCGGATACTTCTTTTTCCAGTATTTTGTTCCAGGCTTCCTGGGGTTCGGTCTGCCCCGAAATTTCAAACCTTTTCTGCCAGTCAGTCAGAATCTCGGGGTCCTTCAGGATGACGAATTTTTTCTCCTGGGCGGACATAAACAGCGACAACACGAAATCGAGCATGGTGTTGAGCAAATCCGAGCGCGGGTGGTACTGGTTCAGGCGAGCGCGCATAAAGGCCTTGGTTTCATATGACCATGAAGCCACCAGGTCTTCGATCTCACGGATTCTATTTTCAGGCAGACGGACATACTGTTTCTCTTTGGTCAGTCTTTTGGCCATTATTCGTCTCCCTTGGCGCCGTTGGCTGTGGCGGGGGGCGGTATGGTCAGGGCCGGCGATCCCTGGGTGTTTTGAATTACCAAAGTGTTCTGGCCGCCCTGGTTTTTTTCATAAGCCGTAGCCCATTTTTGCTGGGTCAAAAATTGCAGCAGCGGCAGGTCCGTGGAGCCGTCCGGTCGTCCAAGGGCATTTTGCAGGGACTGAATGCCGCTCAAATAAGCTGCGTAGAGTTTGCGAATACGGGAGGCTTCCTGGTCAGCGGCGTAGTTTTCGGCTTCGGCTATCAGTTCGCGGCGTTTCTTCTCTTCGGTCGCTTCCACCAGTTTGTCGCCGAAACGTGTCTCTTTGAGCACGAAACTGACGACCTCGATGCCGTACTTTTGCTCCAGATTCGGTCCGCCTTCATTGATGGGGCGGGATTTGAGCGCTTGAAATATCTCCTCTTTGATCATTTCCCGATCACTGACCAATTCATCCACCTGCTGGGCCTGCAGGATATCCTTAACAATGCCATCATAATCTCCCTGCAGAATGCTCAGGGGATCCAGGTTCTCAATGGCCCAGGTTTTTAAATCCCGAATGCGATAGGTCATGACGCCCGAAGTCCACAGCGCCACGTTGCCCTTGGAAATGATGCGCATCGGTTCAAGCTGGCCGCTCAGGAACAACCGTTGATTCATCAGCGGCACCTCCTGCTCAATGCGTGTGAAATAGGGCAATCGTGCGTGCCAGCCGATGTCGGTTACCGCTTCACGCTGCCCGCCAAAACGTTCCAGGACCACCGCGTAATTTTTTTTGACCTTGAAAATTGTCTTGGTGGCGTAAATTATGGCGACGGCGCCATAGATCAATCCCCCAATGGTGGCCAGGGCCAACAGCCTGCGCAAGAAAGTTTTGACAAAAGCCCTTCTGAAAATTTTTTTGGGAAGCTCGTTTGACATGACGACTCCTTAATTTTCATGTAAAATGCTGTTTATATTACCCGCCAATCCAAAGCGTTACAATTTGTCCCTAAAAGCTTGCGCTGGCCCGGCATTTTATCAATTGCGAGAAAACTTGAATGTATTATCATTTAGTTTAAATGGTTCAGGCCGAAAAAAAATTATGCACAATGAATAAAAGTATGCTCTAATATTTATGAGGGGCCGCCATATCAAAAACTAAAGCGGCAAAACGCCCCAATTATCTCAAGTTGAGGTATTCCGGTCACATACGTTCACATTGCCGGTTTATCCGGGTTGGATAGTACAGACTAAATCGTCAGACCCACAGAAGCATTTTCGGTAGCAGACGGCGAATCACGCTAAAGACGTGATCTATAGACCGCGGAGTTCTCTTCTGATTCAACTCGAACCGCTGAAGAACTAATGTTAATTACATTATAATCCATTAGCCGCATTAATTCAAAAAATAATATTAATGGACAAGATCAGAGAAAAAAAATGGTTTTCTCTCACCGCCTACGTACTGGCGTTTATGGGAGTTTGGGCGCTTCTTCTTTACCTGGCTGAAACCTATTTCCCCAGTGAGACACGGTCTCTAAATTCTAATCGAGGCGATCGCACCTCGGTCCGGCCTTCTCAATCCCCCGGCCGGCAAAATTTGCCAAAAAATGATGCTGCCAAGATTGCAGGGCAAGAAAAACTGTTTCTCCTGCTTAATCAAAAAACGTCCACCGGCGAATCTGAGCTAATCTACCGCGGCCTGGTGGGACAGTCCGAATTCAGGATCGACGTCATTATCCCGGAATTAGATCCGCTGGCGGCGTATCCCTATCGCATCAAAATTTCGGAAGCCAAAAAATCTTTTCGACTGGCGAATCGCAATTACCAATTGGTCGCCGCCAGAAAAGGCGCACTTCATCTGAAGGTAGTTAAGCCCCAATGATTTTCTCCCCCATATTTTATAAATTAAGTCTTACCAGGGGAAGTGTCAATTCAGACCCCGGCAGGCTAGTTTGGAGCTCAAAGCTGAAAGCTGAAAGCTCAAAGCTCAAAGCTCAAAGCTGAAGGCTCAAAGCTGAAAGTACGAAGGGAAAAGCTGTAAGAGAAATAGATTTACCTCAAAAACCAATCCTAACCAGATAATATGGACCATCTTAAACCGGCGGTTAAATAGATTAGCTTTTAATTATCCTCCGGTCATTCCCGCGAAGGCGGAAAACCAGTAAAATTGGGGGTTTTGCTGGATTCCGGCTCTCCGCTCCGCTGCGGCCGAAATGACGTGATTAGTCGCCGGGTTAACAGTGTTATTTTTGCACCCTGGTCGGATTTTAAGTTTTGGAGCTTAGAAATTGTCTGAATTCGGGATTTGAGATGCGGGGAGGGGTGAGTAGATTTTGATAATTAAGCAAATTGAGTTTTGCTTCCTTTTTACTAGTTTCATCTTAATTTTTCTATATTTTACAGTATCTAACTGCAACTCACATCTAATGCCATTGTTCCAATCAGACGTTTTTTACTATTCCCTTTGTGGTTAAAAATATATATTGACACCATGAATGTCTTAAATTAGAAAGGTTCGAATTTGTCACATCGAGCATTTGGGATAACGCCAATTTTAACCCGTTCAATTAGAAAAGGAGGAAACATGAAACTGAGTCGTATCCTAGTCCCGGTGCTTGTGGCGGTTTTAATGATTATGGTAAGCGGAATCAGCGTGTATGCGGGGGACGCAGCAAAAATTAACATTAACACGGCCTCGGCCGAAGAGCTGACACAGTTGCAGGGCATCGGTCCGAAATATGCAGCTGAAATTGTTGCCTATCGTACTGAAAAGGGACCATTTGCAGCTCCGGAAGATATAATGAAAGTTCCCGGAATCGGCAAAAAAACTTTCGAAAAAAATAAGGACTTGATTGTGGTCGAATAGAGATACAGCATTTCGATACTGCAGATTAAAAAGCCGCCCGGTTGCCGGGCGGCTTTCTTTTTTTGTGACAGAAAACCTGGTCGTTTGAGCCAGTCGTTGCGCCCGTTTTCGGAGGCAGAGTCAATCGGCTATGCCATCGGTCCGGGCCATTTTAGTGTCTATCTTTTGAAATCCTATCATGTTTGCGCAGGATTTTTGTATTATCCAGGATGAATATTTAATTAGCTCTATCGATTTAATTTAATATGACAGAGCGAAGCGAAACCACAAATCTTCAATTTTCAATCTTCAATTCCGGCCTCGCCGGGTCGGGATTCAGGTGTCCCCGCTTCCGCTTTGCTCCAGACGGGATCGTAGACAGGTTTCAGGTGTCAGTGCTGCCGCTGGCTGCAAGCGACCAGTTAAATCAAGAAAGAAACTATTATTGATCTATGACGCTACGATAGATTGTGTGAGCGGTTTGCTCACCTGAGCTTGTCGAAGGTTCAACCGCGGTTTATTTAATAGATTCCCTGAAGCCCAATTTGTCTTAACCTGTTCTTCAGGACTACCAGTGTAGTGGCGGGGTTTATCCCCGCCAAGAGCCTGGCAACTATCAATGATAAACTCACTTTGCCGATTCATGGGTGGACAACGGCGATACCCGCCTTTAGGCGGGGATAAACCCCGCCACTACATTGTCTGTCAGGCCCTTCGACATTTGACATTTATTATTCGATGTTCGATATTCGCTTTTTCAAAGTTCTCTTTTTCGATTTGACCGGCCGTTTTTTTGCCGGCGGCCGGGCTGACACCTGACACCTGTCTACGATCCCGTCTGGAGCAAAGCGGAAGCGGGGACACCTGACACCCGAAACCGGAACTCAGCTGGTAAATGGAATCATTCTGATCCCCCTCTGATGTGAACCAAAGCCTAAACCTCCAGGGCAAGACCTTCAGTCTACCACATACCGGGGATAGGTGGTTTTGGCCTTATGGGCAACGGCCAGATCTATTTCAACAGTCAGAAACGGCCGATCCGTTGAGGTAACGCCCAGCACGCCGCCTTCCTCCGGTTCGATAACCCACCCGGTGCCGCCGAATTCCGATTCCTCGATATTGGGGCCACTGAAATTAGAAGACAGGCAGAAGGCGCCGGAAATTACCGCAGCCGTGCGGCCGCCGGCCAGCCATTTGTCGGCCGAATGCTTCGGCGTGGCCCGGGGACAAAGCAGCAGGTCGATCCCCTGCCGCATGTAGTCGCGCGCATGGGCGGCAAACCACAGCTCGGTGCAAATCAGGAATCCGTATTTTATCCCATCCAATTGAATGGCGGTGAAATTTTGATCGCCCCGGTCATACCAGGAGGCTTCCCAGTAGCCTTTTTCATCAGGCAGATAATATTTGGCATGGACCGGAGTATAGCCGGAGTCCGCATGCCAGATATATCCTTGATTCAGACGTTTATCATCCTGAATCACCGGTCGTGTGCCGATCACGATACGTGTCTTTAGCTCCGACAGTCTGTTCAACCATTCATCGTGGGCACCGACGGCCGCTTGCCAGTGCTCGGGTTTAACCTGACTGGTTCCGGCCAGCCACGGGTGAAAGGTCATTTCCGGCAGCAGGACCAGATCGCTTTTTTTAAACGCCACGTGCTCGATCAAAGCCTGCCAGTCCCGGTCCAGGCCGTTCGGGCCGTTGCGAAGTTCACATACGGTTACTTTCATTCAGGAGTCCTCATTCGTGTTGTCATCCTCATATTCGACGGGACATACACTCGTCCAATCGCTGACCGGGATGCAGCCTTCCCGGCGCTCCTTTTTGCTGCGCCGTTCCTTATTTTTTCTCCGTTCGGTCCCGCCTTCCTGAAAATAATCCAAATCGTAGCCAACCCGTCGATCTTCGCCGGACCGGCGGTCAACGTAAGGATCTTTTTTCCGTTTATCCTATCACAAGTTTGTTTCCTCGTCTAAAATATTATGCCAATTATCATTTTTCAAAACCGTCATAATCTGGTATGTTTCCGTGCTTGATTCCAGACTTTCAACCATACTGCAGCCGTTTTTCGCGGGACTGCCGTCCGGAGAAATTATGCCCCCTGAACCTTATAAAACATTGTTGGAACGCTTGAGTTCGGAAATACCTCGAGAAAGGCTCATCACCGACCCCCTGCGAACCCTGGCCTACGGCACCGATGCCAGCTTCTATCGACTGGTTCCTAAATTGATCATTAAGGTCGAGGATGAAAATGAAACACTGGCGGTGATAAAAACATGCCGCGAACTCGGCATCGCCATTACTTACCGGGCGGCCGGTACCAGCCTGTCCGGGCAGGCGCTGAGCGCGTCGGTCCTGGTCGTTTTAGGCTCTGAAGGTTGGCGCAATTACCAACTGAGCGCGGATCACAGCGAGATCACGCTGGGAGCCGGCATCCTCGGCGCTGAAGCCAACGGCTACCTGGCTCCTTTCGGCAAAAAAATCGGACCGGATCCGGCTTCCATCAACTCCGCCAAAATAGGCGGCATCGTTGCCAACAATGCCTGCGGCATGGCCAGCGGCATCACGGGCAACAGTATGGGCACCGTCAGCGGCATGCGCATTATATTTGCTGACGGCACGGTTCTGGATACACGCAGTGAAGACAGCCGCCGGGCTTTTACGGCCCAAAGAAAGGATGTGCTCGACCGGATTTCGGCCCTCTCGGAGTCCCTTAAAAATGATCAGGCAATCGTCGAGCGCATCCGTCGTAAATACGAAATCAAAAATACCACCGGCTACAGTGTCAGCGCCCTGGTAAACTTCGATGATCCCATCGACATTATTGAACATTTGATGATCGGTTCGGAAGGGACCCTGGGGTTTATCTCGGAAGTCAGCTTCCGCACCCTGGATGAGCCCGGTCGCAAAGCGACCGGCCTGATGCTTTTTCCCGACATTGCCCGGGCCTGTGAAGCAGTGCTGCTCCTGAAAGAATGCCGGGTGAGTGCGGCGGAATTGATGGATCGGGTATCGTTGCGGTCGGTGGAAGACAAAGCCGGCATGCCGCCTTATATCAAAGATCTGTCAGACTCGGTCACGGCCCTGCTGGTTGAAACCGCCGCCGATGATGAGAGCGGCCTGCAGCAGCAGGTTGATGAAATCAGCGCCAAATTTGCCGATTTTCCCATGGCGCGCGAATTTTCCTTCACAACGATGCCGGAGGAGCAGGCAGCCCTGTGGGATATCCGCAAAGGCCTGTTCCCATCGGTGTGTTTTGCCCGCAAAAAGGGGACCACGGTTATTATCGAGGATATCGCGGTGCCCATCGACAGCCTGCGCGACTGCCTGCTCGATTTGCAGGATCTGTTTCGAGAATATGTCTATCAAAATACCATCATCTGGGGGCACGTATTCGACGGCAATGTCCATTTCGTTCTCACGCCGGATTTGTCGGACGCCGCGGAAGTCGAGAAATATAAGGCCTTCATGGATGACCTGGCAACCCTGGTGGTGGATAAATACGACGGTTCCCTGAAAGCCGAGCATGGCACCGGACGGAACATGGCCCCCTTCGTCAAGCGCGAATGGGGCGATCGAATTTACGGGGCCATGCAGGAAATCAAATCAATTTTCGATCCCGACCACATGCTGAATCCCGGGGTGATCATCAACGAAGATCCCGAGGCGCATGCGAAACATATCAAGCCCATGACCCCGGCCCACGATCTGGTGGATACTTGCACCGAGTGCGGATTCTGCGAGCGCAACTGCATGTCCCACATGTTTACCCTGTCCGCCCGCCAGCGCATCGTCATCTACCGTGAAATGACCCGGCTGGCGGCGAGCGGCGAAAATCCGGCCCGACTCGATAAACTCAAAAAACAGTACCAATGGTATGGCGATCAGACCTGTGCCACCGACGGCTTGTGCGCGCTGACCTGCCCGGTGGAAATCGACACCGGCAAACTCATCAAAGACCTGCGACATGATCAATTGACAGCGGCCGCCCGTTGGCGCGCGAATTTGGTTGCCAAACGCATGAATGCGGTTATCGCTCTTGCCCGTTTCGGGCTCAATTCGCTCAACCGGTTGCACGGTCTGGTGGGGGCCCAACTGATGACGTCTCTGACCGGCGGACTGCGCTCCCTGACCGGCGAGCGGCTGCCGCAGTGGACCCCGGCCATGCCCGGAGGCGGGACGCCATCCGCCTGGCACGCTTATGGTTCGCACCAGGCGGACCCGGTCGTTTATTTTCCGGCCTGCATCAACCGCGCGATGGGACCGGCGCGTAAGTCACAAAAACTCTCCTTGACCCGGGTCACCGAGTCTTTGCTCAAAAAAGCCGGCTACAGAATCCTGTATCCGGCGGACACGGATAAGCTGTGCTGCGGGATGCCGTTTGCCAGCAAAGGTGTTACCCAGGCCGCCGAAGCCAAGGCCCGTGAACTCGGCGACGCATTGCTGAGGGTGTCCGACAACGGGCGAATTCCGATCCTTTGCGACATGAGTCCCTGTCTGCATCACATGCGGGAGACCCTGGATTCCCGTCTGCAGCTGTTTGAACCCATCCGGTTTACGCTTGAATTTCTGGCAGACCGGCTCGAATTTCGGAAAGTTCCGGAAACCGTTGCGATTCACACAGTGTGCAGCGCCAAAAAAATGGGGTTGGAGGACGACTTTAAACGCCTGGCGGAAATGTGCGCCGACAAGGTGGTGACGCCGGACATTATCTGCTGCGGGTTTGCCGGTGACCGCGGTTTCACGGTGCCGGAGCTGAATGAATTCGGTTTGAGGCGTCTCGAATCCCAACTTTCATCGGATGTGCGGGTTGGCTACTCAACCAGCCGCACCTGCGAAATCGGCCTGACCACCCACAGCGGAATTGATTACCAGTCCATCTTGTACCTGGTTGATCGCTGCACACGGGCGTTGGATTAGTTGATTGGTTGATTAGTTGAATAGTTGCGATTGCAGCAATAAGTTGCGAGATATTCATATTTATTTTGTCGCAGAAAACCTGATCCGCTGGGCCGGGTCAAAGACATTCGACTGTGTCGTGCTTCCTGCTGCAAGCAGGAGCGGAATGATGGAATTCTGGAATGTTGGAATGTCGAAGATCCGCCTGCGGAGGTCTGGGTTTAAGGGGGAATGGGACCGATCTTTTATGAAGATGGCCCGGATCAGTTCATAAAATAAGACTGTCATCCGCTTTCGATTCCCATTATTCCATTGTTCCACCATTCCATAATTCCATTTGGTGTCCATTATGGCCTTCTCTGTTTTTCTGCCGCTTGCCTCCCCCCTTAATGATCAGCAATAATTTTGTAACCTTTGAACCTTGAACCCCTGAACAAATACAGAATTTTTACAGTATTTGACAATAAGTCTTTCAACCTTATTTTCCAATTTGTACATGCTCTCTTAAATAATTCAGGCATTTATAGGTTTGCGGGTTGCCGTTCCGAAACACCTTTGTTCATAAGCAGTCACCAGTCCAATTAACATTGTTCTCAGCCGATTAGACCCGAAAATTCCTCATACGAAACTACGTTAAAAGCGAACCGCAGAACCGCAGAATATTGAATATCGAATGTCGAAGGGTGGAATCGCTTCGCTTGATCTATTTTTAAATTAGATAGAATACATAATTCGATGTTCGACGTTGGATGTTCAATATGTGTCAGTTTTTATTTGATTTGACTGGAATATCGCGGCAAGCGGCGGCGCTTGCACCGTTCTATCGACATTTAGATTTACATCAGCGCTTATGAATCTATCTTTTTTTGGACCTTGAAAGGAGGTCGCAATGAAATTCATAGATTACTTCAAAGTCTGTTTTGCCACCACCTACAACATCATTCTCAATGCTCTGAGCCTGGGGCGTTATATCTGGCTGGAAGGCAGGGTTCGCAATGATGTCTTCCGAAACTGGGCCCGGCGTTTTCGCTTTCGGCCCCAACAGTTTGTCCAGCCCAACACCGAGCAGGAGATCATCGACCTCGTGAAAAATTCCCAAACTGTGCGGGTGTTCGGTTCGGGACACTCGTTCAACGGCGGAGTGCTGGTGGATCAAACCCTGATCTCGCTGGACAACTACTGCGGCGTCATCCGGCATGACCTGGAGAAGAACCAGCTGACCGTCAAAGCCGGCACCCGGGTCAGAGATATCATCCGGGAAATGCGGGTGATGGGCCTGGCCTTTGCCGCCCAGCCCTCCCACGATGCCCAGAGTATCGCGGGCATCTTGTCCACCGACGTCCACGGAACCGGCCGAGACTGGGGTTTTGTGAGTGAATCCGTCGTGGGGCTCAAACTGATCGACGGCCGCGGCGAGGTTTTGGAGTGCGGGCCGGCGGACGACCTATTCAAGGCCGCCATCGGCGGCATCGGTGCCGTCGGCATCATCGTGGAAGTGGTCCTGCAGGCTGTGGAGCGGTTTAAGGTCGAGCAGAAAGTCGAGATTTCGGATCTTTCCTACGTCGCCGACAACCTCGACCGGCTGCTGGATGAAAACGAGCACTTCAGCCTGTACCTGTTTCCATTTACGGAAAAGTGCCAGATCAACATCTGGAATCGCACGCAGCAGGAAAAATCAGCCCTGGGGACATTGCGGGAATTTGTGTCCATTTCACTCGACGCGCTGCTGGCGGCCTGGGTCGGCAATTTTATCGCCTACACGGGACTGCTGCCGGCGGCGTCAACCCTGGCGCATAGTCTCAAAAAAGGAACCAACCTGGTGCTGGAAAGCAACGAAGCCTATAACCGTACCATCTACCACCTGCACCAGGAGCTGGAGTTTACCGTGCCCTTCGAAAATACGTTCGAGACGACCCGGCGCTTCATCGAGCTGTATGAGGAAATGTACGCCGGCGGGCTGCCCTACACAATCTTCGAAGTTCGCTTTACACCGGGCGGTCATGACTTGACCCTTATCGGAGCCGGACGGGAACGCCGCAACACCTGGATCGATCTGGTTTGCAATGACTCGGACGGCTTCGAGAGTTACTATGCCGCAGCCGAGGAACTGATCAAGAATATCGGGGCCCGTCCCCACCTGGGCAAATACTGCGAAAATCTCGACAGCCACTATTTAAAGCAGGTGCACGGGGAAAATTTTGAAAAATTCCAGCAACTGATGGCCCAGCATGATCCGCAGGGCAAATTTGCCAATGATTTTACGCGTCGGCTTTTTGTCGAAAAAGCCAAGCCGGCTGCTGTGAAAGGGGTGGAACAGGCGGCCTGAAGGATTGGGTTTGGTTTCTTTGTGGTTTAACCAATCGATTTGAAAATCGTTTCGCGTCAGGAGACGGCGCTGGGAGTTTTCCGGTATAGCGGGGAGATTTCGCGCAGCGTCGTCACGACATTCTGGAGCGACTTTAAAAAAGTGGTTATGTCCTCTTCGCTGTTGTCAATCCCGAAAGACAGCACCAGGGTGCCCTGAGCATCGGCGTGGCTCAAACCTAGCGACAGCAGTACATGCGATGCTCTCAAGGATCCGGTGGCGCAGGCCGATCGTGTCGAAACGGCAATATCGTCATCATCGAGCATCAACATTACGCTTTCACCTTCGATGTATTTTACGGATACCGACAGCACGTTGGGCAAGCTGTGTTCCGGATGCGTGTTGATGATGTATTCATCGATGTATTTGGGCAGATCGTTGGAAAGTTTGGTCTTGAGCCGGTTGCAGTGAGCCATCCACTTTTGCATGTATTGCCGGGCCTGGTCGGCGGCTGCTCCCATGCCGATGATACCGATCAGATTCTCTGTTCCGGCGCGTTTGTTATGCTCCTGTACACCACCGTCCAACAACGGAAAAATCCGCACCCCCCTCCGAATATAAAGCGCTCCGACGCCGGGGGGACCATAAAAATTATTGGCGGCCATGCTCAGCAGGTCCACATTCAGCGCTTTGACATCGATCGGCACCACCCCTACCGAGTCCACTGCGTCGGTGTGAAAAAGCACCTTTTTTTCACGACAGATTTTACCGACTTCCCCGATCGGTTGAATGGTGCCGGTTTCGTTGTTGCTGTGCATGATGGAGACCAAAATGGTGTCTTCCTGTATGGCATTGGCGACTTCGGCGGGATTGACCCGTCCGGTTTCGTCCACTCCGAGAGACGTCACTCTGTAGTCCATTGATTTTAGGCGGCGAAGGCTTCTTATCACCGCGTTGTGCTCGATGTTGGATGTCACGATGTGCTTGCCCTTGCCGGCGTTCGCCATTGCCGCGCCCTTGACGGCATGGTTGTCGGCTTCGGTGCCTCCGGAGGTGAACACGATTTCCTTTGATTGATCGCAGTTTATCAGCGCGGCTACGGATGCGCGCGCTTCATCCAGCTTTTCAGCGGCAATTTCTCCGCTTTTGTGTTGGCTGGAAGGATTGGCCAGATCGGAATCAATGGCATCGGTCATGGCCCTTTTGGCCGCCGGATGCAGGGGCTTGTATGATATATGGTCCAGATTAATGATTTTCATGGTGGTTTTCCTAGTCCGCTAGTGCTCCTCGTTCAGGTCGGACTGACAGGCATCACAAAATTCCGATCCCGAGTCTAGCTCAACATCACAATACGGACAGTAGCAGCTGTCTCCATGCGTGTGTTCATGTTCGTCTTTGCGAATGGGCACCGCAGGTGTTTTGCCGTCTTTGCGGTCTTCATAATCTTTCAGGGCCAGCTGCAGCGCATCGGCACCCAGATTGGAGCAGTGCAGCTTGTTTTTGGGCAGTCCTTCCAGTGCATTGGCCACGTCCTTATTGGTAATTTTCTTGGCCTCGATAATGCTTTTGCCCCTGGCGATTTCAGTCAACATGCTTGATACAGCGATAGCCGAACCGCAACCAAAGGTTTGAAACTTGATGTCGTCAATGTGATCATCCGATATTTTAAGGTAGATGGTCATCATGTCGCCACAAAGCGGATTGCCGACCTCTCCGATGCCGTCGGCATCTTCGATCACGCCCACATTCCTCGGGTTGCGGAAATGGTCCATAACGACTTTGTTATACATTCGATGAGCCTCCTTGACTTGTGAACTCAGCACTATAAGATCTCATAGTAATCACGAATACAGCCGAGTAAAGCGGCCCGCGCAGAACATTGACCGGGTTCGGTCCTCAATAAAGCGTGCCATCTATGATCTGGAATTGACAAAGTATATAAGGATATTCATGGCTTAAATCAACGACCACCATAAGCTGGAGCATGAAATTGGGCCCTGGAAGGAGCCGGAGATAGGCTCCGCGGGTGGTCGCTGATTATTAAAACTATTTTTTATTTCAAATCTTCAATCCTCAATTTTGTTTCTGGAAGTCGAGTCGCCGGGCATTGTGATTGACACTTAAAACAGTAGTAGTAATTACCGGTCATGAAGGTCTGCCATAGTTGGCGCAAACCGCTTCCCTTCACAATCTCCCGCAATTCCTCGGTCGGTTTATCCATCATACCCTGCATTACGCCTTGAAAATACCGAAAGCCGAATCTGAAAATACGGTCCCCGCATAGCTTTTTATTGATTTTTCCGTTGCCGGACAGGGCGTTCACGGGGCAGGCCTCCACGCACCGCATGCAGTGATCGCAAACATCTTCTTTCAAGGGGGCGTCCGGGGATAATTCGGCGGTCGTAACCGCACCGGCCAGGCGCACTGCCTGACCGTATTCTTTTGTGACCAAAGCACCGGATTCGCCGTATGAGCCCAGTCCGGCGCGGACACCGGCCCTGCGCCAGCAGATCTCCCCCCGCATGCCTTTGCCGGGTTCGTCCATGTCGAGGGGAATAAATGCCGGAACGCCTGCCGCGAAAAATCCCCTGGATTCGAGTGAGCGGGCCGCCGCATGGCAAGCCCGCGCAGATTCGTTATAGGCGTGGATGGTGTCGAATTGGGCCAATTCGTTGGCGCCGGAGCGCAGGGATGCAAGACTGTGGCCGCTGGCGATCACCAGAACGCTCCGCGCACCCGGCAACATTCTTTCAATTCGTTCACTGTGTTCGGGTAAATCGTCAACCTTTACGACACCTACGAGATCGGCCCCGTGTTCCAGGGCAGCCTGCTTGGCCTGTTCAGTATAGTCTTTCTCTGACATGAGAAGATCCTCTTTTTTGTGATAAAGTTAATAAAGCACCTCTATATTTTTGAAAAATCACCGTGCCGGCCAAGGCCACTTGAAAACCTTGTGGCCCCGGCGATGCCTTCATTTTTCAATGCCTCGGTTGCGTTGTACCATTCCTTGCGCAGGGCATCGCGCACGGGAAGTCCGCGCTGCAAATAAACGGAACGACGGTCGGCGCGCACGCATTCCTGGGGAAAACGGGCAATTTCATGGGCCAGCTTTTCGGCCTCTTCCCGGGCTTTGCCCTGGGCAACAATTTTTTCACAAAGACCGATCTGATGACATTCCGTGGCCGGCACCTTGCGGCCGGTCATAATGATTTCCAGTGCTCTTCCCTGTCCCACGATCCGCGGCAGACGCACCGAACCGCCGTCCATGAGGGGAATGCCCCAGCGACGGCAGTAGACTCCAAAATAGGCGTCTTCTTCCATGACACGGATATCGCACCATAATGCCAGTTCCATTCCACCGGCCAGGGCCGGACCGGCAACTGCCGCGATCACCGGTTTGCTCAGCTCAAGACGCGATGGGCCCAGCGGACCCCGGGGCGGTTCGGTGTCGTCCAAAGGTATGGCCAATTCATTGAGCTCCAGATTGCCTTCTCCGGAACTGGCATGCTTGAGATCCCACCCGGCACAAAAATAACCGTGATTGCCGAATAAGACGGCCACACTGGCCGCGGGATCCGAATCGAAATCTTTAAAGGCGGCAACCAGCGCATCCGCTGTCTCAGGATTGACCGCGTTGCGCGCTTCAGGCCGGTCGATAATCACAGTAAATACAGGTCCATCTTTTTCTACTTTAACGGGCATGATATATACTCCTTTCTTTTATCTTATCTCAGAAAGTCTGGTTCTTTGGGCCAGGTCAGAGACAATCGGCTGTGCCATCTGTTCAAGCTATTAATGGTTTCAGGTTTCAGGTTTCAGGTGTCAGTAAAAAAAAGAATCCTGAGTCCTGAACCCTGATTGGGTTGAGGCTGGAAGTCAACAGCGGCGAAAGTAAGTCCAAATCATAAGCGACCTCCATTCAGCGGATTGACCTCAATTGCTGACACCTGACACCTGACACCTGACACCTGACACCTGAAACCTTTAGTCTGCTGGTATCAGTCGCCAATTTCATCACCCATCTGGAGTGAGCCAAAGCCGGGCCTTCGGGGCTCGGATCTTTACTCTTCGGACAAGCCTGTCTGATGGGTACCGCAGCGGCCGCGGTCGGTTTTGTCGTAAAATCGCTTCAGGCGTTCGGGTACCGAGGTGCGTGACGCTACGCTGTACCCGTTCATCGCTTCGAGCCGCAGCTGATCGTCGAGGTCCCGTCCGATCATGTCCAGAATGGTTTCCTTGGCGGAGCGCACCGCGACCGGGTCATTGCGCATAACCTGCTTGGCGACCAGTTCGGCATGAGACATGAGCTCATCGTGGGGCACCACGGCGGCGACCAACCCCCATTGAAACGCTAAATCGGCGCTGATCGGTTCGGCAGTCAGGAGCATATACATCGCTACCGAAACGCCGGCAGAATTGACCAGGCGCGGTATGCCGCCGTCTCCGTGGTGAAAACCGCGACGCGATTCGAATGACCCGAACATCGCACGTTCGGAAGCAATCCGGATATCGCAGGCCAGGGCGGTTTCCAACCCGCCTGCCAGGGCCCAACCGTTGACTGCGGCAATGGTGGGTTTGGGAATACGATGCAGTCCACGGGTCAGGCCGCCCAGCCCGTCCGCGACATTGGCCCGCACTTCCTCGGGGCTGGCCCCCGGCCAGCGTGTCATGTAGGATTTCAGGTCCGCCCCGGCGCAAAAGGCATCATCAGTTCCCGTCATGATTGCTACTTCAACCGAGTCGTCATCGCGGAAATCCTGCCATATTTCCCACAATTGCTTATGGGTCTCAGGATTGATGGCATTCTTGGCCTCCGGACGATTCAGGGTAATATAGGCAATCCGATCTCGTTTTTTGTAGTCGACCATTTTTTTTGATCTCCTTTCTATTGTAAAAGTGTATCGGCATATAATGAAGAGCATCCGAGTCCGTAGGGGAGCAGTTTACTTTAGAATCCGTGTGGAATAATGGAATGGTGGAATAATGGAATATTGGGGATCAAAAGCGGATGACGGTCTGATTTTACAACCTGATTCGTGCTATCCATATAAAAATAGATCCCATTCCACTAATACTAGCATTCCAGCATTCCAACTTTCCATCATTCCGCTCCCGCTCGCAGCAGGATTCTTGGTGCAGCCGATTGTCTCTGGCATGAACCAGAGGAACAGATTTCCTGCGATAAAATAACAGCGTTATATAATTAAGCCAAAAAAAATGATATTGGTAACCATTTATTGAAATCCCATCATGTTTGGGAGAGATTTATTATTCAAAATAGTTTCGCCCCTAAGACACCAAGGCACGAAGTATAATATTAATGAACAGTTTTTCTTGGTGTCTTGGTGTCTTTGTGGCTAATCCTTCCGGCTTGTCCGGGTTGGGTGATTCAAAGCTCCAACCTGAGAACCAGAGAATTCAGGTGGTGTTCGAGCAATTTCTGTCCGGTAGTCCCGATCCCCTTTGTGCGGCCGGTGTGAACCAATGTCAGGATGCCTGACAGTGTGGCAAACAGCGAATTTCGTTCCGTCGCTACCTCACTATCGGAGAGGTTTGGGGCTGCTCTTTTAATGCAGACTGCCAAAACATCCAGTACCCGTATGAGTTTGGAATTCAGCTTCTTATCCCTGTCTTTTCCAAGGCTGCTGCGTTTTACGCCGGCAAAAAGATGGAATCCCAGTTCGTATTCAAAAATACGCTTTTCATAATACTCATAGAAAGCTGCAGATGACGATTGCAATGCCCCGACGCCATCTGCCACTCTGGCAGCAGCTTCTGCTACCTGACTATATAAGTGCTCGAGGGATTCACTCAACAGTTCCGCATAAATTTCCTCTTTTCCATCGAAATATGGATAAATAGCTCCTGTAGTGACACCTGCTTCAAGTGCAATTTTTCTGATTGAAGCTTCTTCTATCCCCTTACTTTTAAAAATTCTCTTGGCAGCATCGAGAATCTTTCGTCTGCGCTCGGTGATATCCTGGCTTTGAATTTGTTTCATGCAGAATCAATATAACACTGTTATATTGATGTCAAGAAAAATCTTTTAAAAATTGTCGATCTATTTCTTGTGAAACCACAAGCTGCATAAAAACTGAACTACTTCCACCGAAGGTGGACCGAATTGGCTGCAAAATTGAACTATTGCACATGGATCAAAGTTGACAATAGAGTCCGATTTCGGTATCCGATTGATTACCAATATAATTTCGCTGGGTTTACCGACAGCGGATCCTCTGGGATCGGATAATTACTGAGGTTGACATGAAAATCGGTCGCAATGCGCCCTGCCCATGCGGGAGTGAGAAAAAGTATAAGAAATGTTGCCTGGACAAAAACCTTACGCCACCGGAGGCCCTTAACTATCGACGCCTTTCAAAAGCGCTCGACGAGCTCATGCCCAAGCTGATCGATCATGGATTCTCGGTTTTCGGTCACGAGGTTTACGGTCTGGCCATGGCTGAGTTTTTCGGGTGGCCCGATCCAGAAGAGCTGCCGGATGATAAGACTGTTGAACGGATGGAAATGCTTTTTTGGCCCTGGTTTGTGTTCAACTGGGAATATGATTCTCTGGAGTTTGAAGATGAATCGCCGGAGGTTCCGGAAGAGGCCACGATCGCCGAACTTTACTTAGAAAGCCAACGTGTCGATCCACGATCGCCGGCCGGCAAACTGATTCATGCCGCCAATCGTACACCCTACAGCTTTCTGGAAATTATATCCGTTAACCCGGGAAAGTCGCTTCGTATCAAAGACGTGATGACCGGCGCTGATATGATCGTGCAGGAACGCGCTGGGTCTGAGATGCTCTCGAAAGGCGATATTGTGTACGGCCGGGTCGTACGTATTGACGACGTGGGCATGTTTCTTGGTTTGAGCGCTTTTGTGCTGCCGCCCGGAATTAAACCGCAGCTGATCGATCTGCGGCGATCCTTATCAGAGGGCAGAAAAAAATTAAGCAACTACGATCTGTACGACTGGGATCTGGAAATCCGGGAATTTTTCCTGGAAATGGACCGTGTGCTTCACACCCGTCCGGAATTGAGAAATACCGACGACGATCCCATGGATTCCCCTGAAATACAACGGCACATTACGCAAATTCTGGAGACGCACTGGGACAGCTGGGTGGATCAGAAAATACCGGCTCTCGGCAGCAAAACGCCCAAGCAAGCAATTCGAACCGCCGACGGTCGCGAAGCTGTTGAGGCCTTGTTGCTGGATGCTGAAAAAATGACCCGCAACGATCCCATTCGTTCATCCTTTGAAATGGATATGATTGCAGGCGTCCGCCGGCGGTTAAAATTAGACAAGCCCCTACCGCCGAATAGCCGCAAACCTGACGCCGAGCAGGCGGTCGAACGGATTGCTCAGATAAAGGGCCTTATTGCAGCGTTCGGCGACCAAAGACTCAATGACACTTATACCGGTTTTGCAACCGTCCTGTGTGATGCCATTGCTGCGAGCGACCTGCTGAACATTCACCGTGGACGCATTGAAATTTGGGCGGCTGCAGTCGTCTATGCGATTGCCCAACTCAATTTTTTGTTTTCCCGTGAAACCCCGCACCACCTGACCCCGGACGAACTTTGCAACTGGTTCAAAGTGAAGAAAACGACGGTCAGCAGCAAAGCCGCCTCGATACGCAATACCCTGGATCTCTTCTTTGATGATGAGCGATTCTGCGCGCCGCATGTCACCAACGTGTTTCAGTTTTTTGAGGATGAAAATGGTTTTGTTTTTCCGGCCCTTTCACTGGAGCCTACAGGGGAGAAAAGCCTCGAACCGATCCCTCTCAAAGCGCCGCCGGAAACGGCAAAATCTAAAAAGGCGGGTAAGACGAAGACCGCAGAAAAAAAGAGGGACGACCGGCAGCTTTCGCTTTTCGATGACTAAGTTAGTCTGATAAAAGTCCTCCACCACTGATGGAGGACCCGGGTAGGTTCTATCAAACTCAAAATACGATATTTAGGACGCAGATTTTCGCAGATGCACGCAGATTTTAAAACCATTTAACTCCATCGCCTTGGGCGAAAAAAAGCTAATTTCACTCGCAGACTTTACAGCATTGCTTCTTCAGCTGCCAGGCGGCCTGGAAGTTATCTGTGAAAATCTGTGTAGATCTGCGTCCCCTCACTTATTACCAGATGAAACCTGATGGCGTCATTATAAATCGATCCAGATTCATCGAAGAATTTTTTGCAAGTAGAACGGTGTAAAAAGGATCGATCCGGTAGCCGGAAGTTAGCGCCCAGCTTACCGCGTGCTTCGCCAATGCAGGAATCATGAACGATAACGAATCCAATTCAGCTTGATGAGCATTGGACTCGATTTGATAGAGCAGTGTCGGCAGGTCTTCAGGATCTAGTGCCGCAGCAGGGCCTGCCGAATTTCCGGAACAACCAAAGGCATAGGCAACCAGCCGACCATTGCGACGGAACAGGAATGTGGGTTGATGGTTCATGAAGAACTCAAGATCGATTAACCGGCTGTAGCCAAGTACTTGGGCGTCAATCGTGGAGATGCTCTCAAGGGTTTTCGATGAGGCCTCCGCTCGTTCTACCCCAAGATCGCTATCGAATTTTCGAATTTGCGGCTTTCCTTCGAAGATGAACGCCATTCCGCGGAAGCTGACGTCATAGCGAAGGTATAAGGACAGTGCTCGAGGATTGGTTGTGGCGACAATGGACCGCTGCCGGCCACGACCCAACGGGAACGCCAGATCCAGCAAGGCGCGTCCGACGCCGCCTCCCTGAACATTGGTTCTGACGAAGAAATGCGTGAGCTGCAGATGACCATCCCTTTCTACTGAACGTGCCCACCCAACCAAACCCCGGGCATCATCTTCTGCAACCCAGTCCTCGCCGGCGGTTTGCTCCAGGTGAACGTATAAACTTTTCTGTTGACGAAAGGTTTCATCGATCTCATTGGTATCATCGATATCCACGATGCCATATTGCATCATATAGTCCCAGAGGGTTTCGCGAAACATATGGTAGACCGGTTTTCGATCCTTAGAATCAAACTTGCGGTATTTTATTGACATCGATTTCCTTTCAATTGAAGATCGCTATTCATTGTAAGGGATAGTCTTTTTCTCTGAACAAAGAGCCGAATTCGCGCTCATAGGCCACAGCGGCCTGAAACACGCGCAGGTCATCGTATCGATTGCCCACAAGCTGGATGCCGGTGGGCACATTATTGGACGCTTTGCCCGACGGAACCGTCAATACCGGGCAGCGGCTCAATATGTTAAAGGGGTAGGTCATGACCCAACCCAACATCGGATCTACGCTGACACCGTTGATCTCGACGGTATCACGACTGTAATCCAAATCAGCATTGACGCCCGTATGCGCAATCGTGGGACAAACAAACAGGTCGTAAGTTTTGAAAACCTCGCTCATTTGTATCCACATCTCACCGGCGACCATATCAGCTTCCAAAGCTTCCTTGATCGTGACCCGCCGTGTCTTTTCGGCAAACTCGCGTACATAACCCGTGAGCTGTTCTTTATCTTTCTCGTAATAGTCCTGGATCCAGGCCCCCATGGTGGCATAACTTAAATGGTCAATGGCGCTTTTCGCCGTTTGCCAGGTCCAATTTAGATCTACTTCTTCCACAACCGCCCCCAGGTCGCGGAAAACCCGCAGGGCTGAAGCTGTATTCCGGCGAATTTCCGGATCCAGTTCCTGATATCCCAGGTCATAGGAATAGGCGATCCGCATCCCATCGATCTTTTTATGGTCAGTTGGTATCAGAACCTTCTCAGGTATGGAGGCGATATCCCATGGATGGGGCCCGCTGATAACGTTTTGCATCAGGATGCAATCCATAACTATACGGGTCAATGGGCCACTATGGTTGTAATACTCGAGGTTGAACGGCGGTTCCTCAGGCACCCGGCCATAAGGCGGCTTGAACCCCACCAGGCCATTCAACGAGGCTGGAATCCGGATCGACCCTCCAATATCGCTGCCCGTAGCCAAGGTCGTCGTTCCCGACGCCAGGGATGCACCGGATCCGCCTGACGATCCACCGCATGTAACCGCCGGATTCCAGGGATTATGGGTCGTTCCCCAGAGCTTGGTGGATGTGGTAGCGCTGATGCAAAACTCCGGCGTGGTTGTGCGCGCATGCACGATAGCGCCGGCATCCAATAGCCGCTGATTGATGATGCTGGTACGTTCGGCAATGTGATCCTTCTCCAGCAAGGATCCATAAGTTGTCGGCTGTCCTTCAATCTCCGACTCATCTTTTACCGCCAGCGGGATGCCCTCCAACGGCCTTGCCGTTTGGTTCATATAGCGTTGCTCTGCTGTTTCCGCTGCCGCCAGGGCCTCATCAAAAAACTGAAAGCAGATGGCATTTACCCGGGGCTCTACCTGCTCTGCCCGATCGATTATCGCCTGCATCAGTTCAACCGGCGATAGCTTTCTATTCCTAAACATCTCGATCGCATCTGTTGCCGAAAGATAACATAGATCCATATCCGTTACACACTCCTTTTTATGTTTTGGATAAACCAGATCGGAAATCGGCCTTCATCCGTCGTTAGCCGCTAGGGGATGCAGGCCACTATGTCCAATATCAGATTATTAAATACTTTAGAAGGGCATTCCAAATTTTAGTATACATTTCCACAATATCCGCCCAGGCAGCTACGCCTTCTTTGGGCACAACATATTTGATTGTGGGAATTTGAGCCCGTACCCGAAAAGATGCACCATTCCAATTTTGAGTGGCATAAACATCGAGCTTGGTGGATTCCAGGATTTAGTCGTTGTCGTTGTTGGAAGTGAAGTAAGGTCAAGAACTGATTATGTAAAGTGGGGACGTATTTTAATTGGGCAATACGTAAAGATCGAAGATCTATAGGATAAAGTTTATGAGGAATTGGAAAAGGTGGGGCTTGTGTTGGATTAGTGAAAGACAGGTGTCGCGACTTGAATAGTGATTAACTAGTTCAGATAAGTAACTGATCGAGATTTGACACCGTTCCCTCTATAAGCCATTCCCCCTAAGCGTTGGGAATGAAGATGATTGTTCGCCATGCACTGCGTGCCATTATAGATGAGACACTTTACTCCTTAAAAAATAGGGTTAGGTGAACAGAAGTACTAACTACAAACTTTGCAAGAGTATCAGGCGAAAGACATCCTAAGTTTACTCTGTCTACAACGTCCCCTATTTTCCTAGTATCAGGCGAAAGACATCCTAAATTTACTCTGTCCACAACGTCCCCTATTTTCCTAAAATAGTGATCTCGAAATTTTTGTATTCTGCGGCTCATCCCAATTCATCGCATCTTTAATCATGACTTTCAGCCCCTAATCCGGACAAGCCGGAATTGAAAATTGAAGATTGAATATTTGTGGTTCGCCTCGACTTGACTTAGCTCGACGCAAGTCGGCGGATCTATTTTATTCCACTGCCACCGTCAGAACAGCTAAAATCAGATTAACAGATACCCAGCCGGGACAAGGGAGAAGAAAGGGGTCGCATCATAATTATTTACTATTTTTTTTAACCCTTTTAATCCGCCTTTTCAAATTATGATTGCGCCGGAATTGTTCTGATTAACTCTCTTCATAAGCCTCCGGCATGTTCATGCTAATATCGATGGGTCGTCTCCACGCGGAAACGGTAGATTAATTGCCGCAGCCGCTAATCCGTTTTTTGAGTGTCACTGTGTCAGCATCTGCAGGTAATGTTGGACCATTTTTGTCGGTCACGGAAAAATTTATCGTTAAATCTCCTGCGCACCGGGCCGTCTCGAAATTCTGCTGGGCCTCTGTGGTTTCTGCCTGCCCACGCGTCAGTTTCAGGATCGCCTTGCTGCGCTCGCTTTCCCAGTCTGTGTTGACTCCAAGGGGTATCTTGTCATGGCCAGATATCTTGGCCGCAAAATTATTAGGGGTCAAGACAAGAGATGGATAAGCTGCTGCCATCTCGGCGGGCGGTACGATGGTAATTACCTCACTCAAGTCTGCGATTTCTTCAGTCTTGACCTTGAACCGGCTGTCGGCCCTGGTTTTGTAGTATATAATTGCTCTGTTGGCCCAGGCATTCTTGAACTCACCCCTGTCGCTCAGCCTGTAAGACAAACCGACCTTTACCGGGGCACCGTTCACGGCTTCGTCCGCTAAGTCATCCGGTGCACTCAGTTTCATTTTCCCCTCGAAATACCGGCCGGGCATTTCGCGCGGATTTTCGATCGTTACCGGGGGCAGTGCACTGGTGCCGATTGGCCAGAGTTGGGCAATGATCTTGACCTGTCGAGCCGCCTCCGGAAGGGGGCTGGAGAGATCAATTCTCAGATTTTGATCACCTTCACCCAGTAAAAACAATGTATGGGATTTCACCGCAAAGCCGCCCTCACGGGCGCTGTTCGAACAGGGCACACCGTTCAGTGTATCCACTATGCGAATCGGGTAAGAGGCGTCTCCAAAGTGTGTCCAGACCGTCAATTTTGCCTCAGCGTCAGGCACCGGGGGCAGTGGCAGATCCTTCATATTGAACACGACCGAAATGCCATTCATATCAGGCAGTACGGCCAGGCGTTTGTGTTTGCGGCCCCGGAGATAGGCGGCGGAACCTCGCCACAGGTGCTTGCCCTCAACGAGAAACTCTATATCACCGACGCATCGAGAAATGATTTCAGGCTCGACGGATTCGATATGTACGCCAACATATTCGTCGAACAACTGCTCACCGGTAAGAGCGCTCGTTAAGATGTCATAATCTCTGCCATAGGGCGGCATCCGAACCGGAAGCTCTCGCATGAAGGTGTTTTCCAAATCTACGGTTCCCTCGTGCCAGTTCTTGGCCCAAGCAGTCCGTGTATGTAAATAAAATTTGGTCCACCAACCCGGCACTGACACGTCCGCGTAAACGGGATAACGTCCGGCCACCTGACGATAGACAAGTTTGTTATTCTTTGGTTCCAGAATCGCTTTGGGCCCGAAAAGGAAGCCAAAGCGAGCGCTCGAAGCCTGATCCGCGGCGCTCACCCACCCAGCCTCCCGACGGTCCGTGTAGCCGATCACCAATGGCGTACGTTCAACCGCTTCAGCCATTCCGACGGCTGTTCGCGCAGCTCCGGCACCGGCATCTAGCCCAATGCCCTGTCCCGGTATGGTGGCAGCCAGTGAAAACGCTAACTGCATGGAATTGGTGGCGCTCGCAAGCGTGGAAAGGCGCTGCACACGCTGTGCCGGCTGAGCTTGGTAGGTATACGGTTGACCTCCCCAATAGCGTGCCTCATTTAATTGCACCGTAAGCTCATTTTCGAAAGTCTCCGGAGCGCCGATCCGAAGCTGACCCGCCTCCTGGCAGAAAGGTTTATCTAACCATCGAAATCGAGCGGCAATTTCATTTTCGACCGCATTTCGAAATGCATCGCATTTTTTCAGAACGTCATCTAGCTGGTCTTTGATCTCTCTCACGTATTGAACCGTGGGAGTGAATGGCGCGCGCCCGGTCGCGGTGATTTGTTCCAATCCAGTTGCAACTCTTTGCTCCAAAGCGGAAAGGTAGATCTCGATAGCACCCAGAGATCTTCTGGCACGGTTTGCGTCCAAGGCTCGCTTGTAGTCCATGGATTTGGGTCCGTGTTCAAATGTGATTTCGCAGGTTTGGTCGTCGATAGCCGTGATCACGCCGTCACCTATTTGAAGGTTGTCTTCGAGGTACACATCTTTCTTGTTTATCATTTCGATAATCGTTTCACTGTCCCCGGGGTAGCTGAACAGAGTCAGAGTTGTTTCCGATGGGAAGCGATTCGTAGGTACATCGAACAACAGAACGCGCTCTACAATATTCTTTTTTAGCAAAATCGATTGGGTACGCTCCCATGAGCGCGCCTCAGCCGGATTGACATTGGCCGCACCACGTTCCATCAACTGGACCAGCCAGTCTTCATAGAGCCGGAGCAGGTCGGCATCTGATGCCCGGGCTGGTATGATTTCGAAGTCCAGCACACCGAATTTGTTTTTAACCGCTCCCGGCAACACTTCAGCTGCAAATTGCAAGCGAAGCAGCACGTTTCCACCGGCATCGTGAACGTCGTCGAGCCTCAACTCGGTCTGCCGCTGGCGCAAGCTGGCCCGATAGCTGTCCAGGTCTTCGAAACGTTCCTCGGGTGATGCTTTGATCCCTGTTTCCCGCGCCCTGGCGGCTTTCTCACCCGACGCGGTCAATGTCTTTAAAACTGCATCGGCCTGTGCGATGGCCGCATTGAGACGGGTCTGGATATTGGCGGTGGAGGGTTCCGTGATGCCGGTTGGTACCCCGGGTTCGACATTCGTCGGCTTGAGATCTGCGTCCTCGGGCGACTCTTCCTGTAATGACTTCAGCCGTTCGAGTTCGTTCCGGAGCTTGAGAACCTCGATGTCCCCTTTGAGAGACTGGATTTCCTCATTGCGTTCGAAAGCGACGCCTGCGGCAGGATTAAAAGAGATGCCAAGTTGCGCAGCAAATGACTCCATGACGCTCAAGTCACGTTTCACCTGCGGCTCGAATGTCTGGCTCCTGCTTTCATTCAGCAGCACTTCGATGTGTGCAACCTCTCTCAGACGGTCGTTGATGAGCGATTCTCGCGAGATGACCTGCGGATCCCCAACCAATATGGCAGCCGGTGCCTGCTCCGCTTTTTCATCAATACTGCCGATAGAGAAATCAGAATAAGGATTGGGTTGAAATAGAGCGCAACCTGCCAAAACGAGCACGAGCAATATCGATGCGCCGGCGGTCATGCGCATAACTCCCCTTCCGTTATAAGAACAATATTTAATGGCACAGGCCAAGCAGGCAATTTTAGATTGTAGCAAGTGGTAAGTACTTCGCATGAAGCCTCTCCTTTGGCGAGCACGATAATTGGGGTCATAGCTTTAATAGTGAATAATATATATGAGTTAGGGTGCAATTCGCTATTCAAGCTTTGGTCGTATTATCATAACAGTAAATTTTTTGGATTATGTGGAATAGCAATAACTATAGGGTAAGCGACAAGAATTTACGAATCCCCACTTGTCGCACTTGCTAAATCTTTTTTTGGTTTTTCTGCCGTTTTCTCCAATTCCTTAAAGCAATCAACAGCCAATCTATCTATTGAATTTTGTAGTCCTTGCTCAGTATCAAATACACGTTCCTATCATGAAATTTTATTTCGAAAACATCTACTATCCGATCCATGTTCTGTTTGTTTCTTTCACCTCAATAAGAGGTGTGCCTGTATAGAATCGCATTCATTGGAAGCACTTTGCGTCTGTTCTCTATTCCTCAGCAGTGCTTAAAATTTATTCGATTCTCCTGCCTTTTAAACGATTTGTCTTACCAGTTGCTATATCTGCAGTCCCTTTGAATGACATACCATCCGGAGACATTTCTAAAACAAATGGATCAAACGTACCAGAAGCACCCAAAATATTTCCTCTTAGCTGATTTCCCCGAACTTTGCCCTTATAGTCATAAGCACTCTCATTAGTAGACTTTACAATTTGGCCTACTTGTTTCATGGCCCAAATACCTTTTCCCTGGGAGGTTGACTTCACTTTCCACCTCCCCGTCCATGGTTCCCTTTTATCGAATGTTGGTATAGATGCCGGATCATCCGATAATTTCATGGGGTCCAATTTCCTGTTTACTGAAACAGCGAGTTCTCCCATGTTAGGGATACTATTATCATTTTTTGCCGGAAAGTATGCGGGGTTTGGGGAATGGCCATTACCATAAAGCAATTTCAACAGATTGAATCCAGTATATGCCCCATAGCAAGCCGGCTCTATCCGTTGTTCCTGAGACATCGCGACCCAGAACGACAAATCATTGTTACTAAAAACTATAGTACTTTAGATATTCTGCGACTTCTTCTTTGAGTAATATGCCATGCGCATAACCGATCTCAAATGGGCTCCCTTTCAGAGAGACAATTTTGATATTGTCGACAATGTATTTCTTACTTTCCGCGAATATCAGGGTATCATTTTCAACTGTGATTTTTTCAGAAGATAGTTTACTTAGTTGGGGATGCTCAAACGGTTTGGCGGCTGTGATTTCAATTGATTCTCGGGAGACACAGGCAGATAGGACTAATATAAAGGCAATAAAAATTAAGCGTCCGAGTTTCATAATATAAACCTCCGACAATACTATCACACGGAAAAGATCTCAGGTTTACTCAGTTCAATACTTTTACTTTTTCCATTATTTTCTCATGATGCAATAATGCCAATCCCATTGCACCGCCTGAAACAACTCCGCATGTCGAGCCACTTGCGACCACCCCACCTTCAAGTCCAGTAAATGATCTCAGTAATTCATTTTCAGGTTTTCCTATCATGTTCTGGAAAACTTCCAGAGACGCCAGCGCTCAGTTGAAGTCCTTTAGGAGATAAAAAGGCGCCCTTCGTCCCCAATATCCTTTGGTCTTGTTCTCCATAATAACCCCTATTCTGGTATATGAAGTTATGAGCGTAACTGTAGATCACCCTTGAATTTACCTATGGTTTATATCAGCGCATGCCTTTGATCTTTCAATTATTGACTATTACTTTCGGGTGTAATTCCGATAATAGAAAGCAAAGCTAGAAATGCTTTCATGATGCTCCTCCTCTTTCATTGCGGATTAAAATTATAGATCGTGAGTATCCAATGTAGAGAGAACTTTATGGTATCCCCTTTACTGATTTAGATGGTGAATCGAGCCGCTACAAAATTGGACCTAACTTTCGAGTGTATTAAATCCGGCTAAAGCGCATGTATGTCTCATATATCTCGCGGCTTATTGTGTCGTTAATTTCGAAGGAATTTAGCAATTATTTACTCAAACATAAAGTACTCTCGGGATAGTCCGCGCGGCTGTCTAAAACATAATCTGAGACAGCACTTAAACCTGGTGTTTTTCTGAATACTTCACCGATTAGATTTCGATTAATTCGATTGGTGTAATCAATAAATTTATCCGTAACATCTTCAGACAACTCGGCACTAACATCCAATACTTTGACCGGTGTTGCACAGGAAAGATCAAACGATTTTAGACTGAAATGCCGAACTTTTTCGTTCTCAAACGTTCGAAAAAAAACACTGAGATTTTTGATATCGTACACAATCCGCCACTGCGTATAGGATTTATTGGCAACACTTTCCAAAATGTCAAAAGCATAGTCTACAGGCGCCTCGGTCGTTTTAGGATCATAGTTTTTTACCCTGTTGGCGGCACGGGAAAACCGCTCAACCGTGTTGTACTTATCATGTTGAGGTATTTCTTCTTTTTCCCAAAAGCTGAGTGTCTCGGCATATTCACTGTTTGTAAGTGCTTTAACCGGCATCATCTCTTTTGTGTGGTAGACCGCTTTTTTCTCAAGAAACTCGATAATGGCGCATCCTCCTGTTCTATCACACACTAAAAAATGAAGTCCCGGCCATGCTCTTTCACGAATTCTTACCTGTGATTGACCAACAATAACCTCTTCGATGCTGCTGAAATTATCAAGCTGATACTGTACCCACTGCGAATTCTCAACTGCAGGCCGGGAATCGGCTGATGGGTATTCGGTATCTTCAAGCACCATGGTTTCCACAACCAGACCGGTCTCGTTGATTCCGCCCAAGGGAAATTCACGCCCATGTTGATTAAATGTGGCGCTGCCGTATTTTGAGGTCCAAGTTAGAATATTATTCTGCTCGAATGGATCTGTTTTAGCAGTTTTTTTGACTCCCCGCTTATTAATGATCACCAGCCCGTCACCGACTAACCAGTCAAGGTTTCTACCAAATATGGGCTGGTCGCCATGATCAAGACAGAATGTTGTGCAGGTCTGTCCTGACAGCGGTACCAGCAAGGTGAATACAACAAGGAAAATTAGGGCGGATATATAATTTCTCATTAAGAGAGCCTCCATATAGCCGGCTTCACTGCGACCAGCAAATTATTCGTTTTTAGTCTGATATAAGCCCTCCAACTTCGAAAAACGTAATTTAGGACGCAGATTTTCGCAGATGCACGCAGATTTTTAAAACCAATTCACGAAGTCTCAGTTAAGGTGGAATTTGGCTTCAATCGTAGGTTGGGTTGAGATCCCGAAGAGTTTTGTTGGGTTTCGTTCCTCTACCCAACCTACTATAAACTGTCCGATTTTGATATTTCGTCGGTGGGATCGAAACCCAACGCCTTGAAATAGACAATATAGAATTCATCCCTCATATTGGATATCGGCCCGTAAGTTTTTTAAAGCAGCTGATGCAGGTGATTCGCGTATCTAAAATATCTTGGGTTCAGTGTGATATTGAGAAATGGACCAGCAGTTCGAATCCGATCAGGTTCGGCAGTTTGAATCCGGTCAGCATGAGAAGTCATTTTTTTCTATTTGAAATCACGACGATTGTCAAGTTGATAATACCGAGGCCGTCCACCCTGTTTCCTTCCTCAGAGACTAAATAGAAAGTATTGGTCAATATTACCGGTATAAAGAGCAAAAATTCAGGCGATTTCATTGTAGATGCTCCGTTATCATAGCATGGTGCATGGCCAGGAAAAAAAGGAGTGATTTTCTCAGAAAATCAGGCTAAAGTGGGATCGGGAGACACAAAAATTCGCAACTCAATCTACAAACTTTATAATGCTGGAATCAGTATGCGTAAAAGCCCCGGGGTTAATGGTATCTCATTTATTGTTTTTCGAAGGAATGAATTTATTGACTAAAGATTAACCTTGCTTTAGGTTAACTAAACCAGATATCCACGGTTAAACTTTTTGTCCAGTCAATTTTTAAATCGTCCATTCAACATCATGCCTGCCGGCGCACAGGTATAAACAGCCATTGGAGGTGCCAGAATGAAAATAAGGATCGCTTTGGGAATCGTAATTTTTTCGATAGTTTTAACAGGATGTGCTCAACAGCAGATATATCGCAGCAATCCCCCGATAAAAATAGTCGGCAATGATATCTATGAGGTCTCGCTGCATCCGCGTTTAGCCCAGGGCTACGGTTATTACAATTCATTTCTTTTTGTTTTCGTTAACAAGACCGATCAGGACATCATCATCGATTGGTCGGAAACTTTTTATTTGCGTAACGGGAAAAGGCACGGCCGTTTCGGATGGGAAGGTTTAACATTCAAGGGATTGAAGGAAATCCAAGAACAGCCGGAAATTAAGATTGCCGCGGGGCAAACGGATCGGTCTCTCATTTTTCCTCTAAGATTAATCGGCTGGCGGGAAGAAGGTGTTAGAATGAAGGAAAGAACGACCGAGGCCGGTTTTACTATGACACCGCTCCCGGAAGGGGAAAACGGGATGAGCATTGGTGTTCTGAAAGATGGTAAATTGGTTCGTGAAAGGATTCTGGTTGAGATAACCAAGGAATAAGGAATCTGTGATGGAGTATCAGAGTAATTGAGTGATGGAGTCAGGTTGATTTTGGATTTGGGATTTTGGAATTCGGATTTTGTCTGCGTTCGTCGAACGAGTGAAACGAGTGGGCGGCATGTAATTGTAACTTAATAAAAACGGGTGATGAAGCGACTGAAAACTGGGATTCCGACGGCCGAGACAGGCTTGACAAGCAGACCTTATTTTGCCATACCCAGTGGGTAGTGGACTGGTAAATTAAATTCAGCGGATTATCGTCATATTCAGAATTTTTCCTAAAGTTTAATAGTGCGAACCCCTTGAAAATTTTGGGAGATTGTCCATGTCTGCTTTTCCTCACATCCTCGGTGTCGATGTTGGCTCTGTCGCTGTTGCCGTGGTCGCCTTAAATTCCAAACACGAGATCGTTCAGCGCGCCTATGAATTTCACCACGGGCACACAGCGCAAACACTCAAGGATATCTTAAACCGCTTTGATCTGAAGGCGGTCGGCGGCGTTGCGGCTACGACCGGGACACCGCCCATTCTGCATATCACCCGGCGCTATGACAACCGGGTGGCGATCATAAAGGCCGCCCATTTTGAACAAGATAGAATCGGCTCCATTCTGGTCGTCGGAGGCGAAAAATTCGGTCTCATCCGCTTTGATGAGCACGGCAACTATCTCGGCTTTAAATCCAACACCGGATGTGCGGCGGGAACCGGCAGTTTCCTGGATCAACAGGCCCGGCGCTTGAATTTAAAAGATTCGGCCGAGCTCAGCCGCCTTGCCTTAAGCAACAATGCATCCATTCCTAAAATCGCATCCCGCTGCGCCGTGTTCGCGAAAACCGACCTGGTCCACGCCCAGCAGGAAGGCTGCAGCCTGGCCCAAATCTGTGACGGACTCTGCCTGGGCCTGGCCCGCAACATTTTCGATACCCTCTTCACCGCCAATCAATTTCGCGGACCCGTGGTTTTTACCGGAGGTGTTTCCCGTAACCGGGCCGTGGTCAAACACCTGCATTCTCTGATCGGCTGTGAAATCATCACGGAACGGACGCTCTTGCACGGTGCCTTCGGGGCCGCCTTAAGTTTGGCCGAAGCGTGTCCCGGGCCGGGCCTGTTGGGGGTTGAGTCTGCCGATGATCTACTCCTTACCCCCAAGGCAGGCCGATCCTACTATTATGATCCGCTGGAATTGACGCTTTCCGATTTTCCGGATTTTGAAGGTCTGGAATCCTATCATTATCGGGCCGGGGATGGCCAACCGGCGGTTGACGTGGAAGTCGACATCTATCAGGACCTGAAGCAATCCCGGCGGCTGGCAGCTTACCTTGGCATCGACATTGGATCGACCAGCACCAAAGCAGTGCTTATCAACGGCAACCAAGCGGTCGTGGCCGGTTTTTATACCCGTACGGCCGGCAAACCGGTGGCGGCCGTGCAGGGGCTTTTGGCGGCCATTGATGACATGATGCTGAAACAGGGGGTTGAATTGAAAATCAGCGGGGCCGGGACGACCGGCGCCGGCCGCAAATTTGTCGGCAAAATTATCGGTGCCGATATGGCCATCGATGAAATTACGGCCCACGCCAGGGCGGCGGTTGAAATAGATCCCCGGGTGAATACCATCATCGAAATTGGCGGACAGGATGCTAAATTCACCACCCTGAAAGACGGCCGCGTCACTTTTTCAGTCATGAACAATGTCTGTGCGGCCGGCACCGGCAGTTTTATCGAAGAGCAGGCCCAGAAGCTCAACTGCCCCTTGTCCCAATATTCCAGGCGGGCGGCCCACCGCAAATCGCCCATGGCCAGCGACCGCTGCACCGTATTTATGGAGCGGGACCTGAACCATTTTCTCACGGCCGGCTACCCCGTGGATGATCTGCTGGCCGCGGTTCTGCATTCCGTGCGGGAGAATTATCTGACCAAAGTTGCCGATGAAAAAAACATTGGCAAGGTCATCTTTTTTCAAGGTGCCACTGCCAAGAACAAGGCGCTGGTGGCGGCCTTTGAGAACAGACTCGGCAAACCGATCCGGGTATCGCGCTATTGTCATCTGACCGGGGCCCTGGGGGCGGCCCTGATGCTGTCCGACCGGGCCGTCGCCGCCACCGATTTTCGCGGTCTGAACCTGCATAAAAAAAATATTCCGCTGCACAATGAAACCTGTGAACTGTGCACCAATCATTGCAAACTGACGGTGGCCGAGATCGACGGTACGCGGGAAGCCTATGGGTTTTTGTGCGGCCGGGATTACGACACGAAGCATTTCGTCAACAATAACCGGTCCGGATTCGATTTGCTCAAGGAGCGCGTCCGGGTATTCGCAGTTAAAAGGCCAAGTGCTTACCGGGAGAAATTTACGATCGGCATACCGGCCGCCCTCCACCTGCTGGAAGATCTCCCGTTCTGGCAATCCTTTTTTAATGACCTGGGCATTAAAACCGTGACCAGCAAAAGCCTGGAGGACAGCCTCCAGGTCGGCAAACGCTTGGCCGGCGCCGAGTTTTGCGCTCCGATGACCGCCCTCTACGGTCATGTCAACGAGTTGGTGGATCGGTCGGATTATGTGTTTTTGCCGTACTACCTTGATAAAAAAGGCCGCAGCAAAGGGCCGCGGCGCCAGTACTGCTATTATTCCCAGTTTGCGCCCGGCTTGGCGGCCCCGGCCGTCGGCAGACAGAATCGCGAAAAATTTTTGATGCCGGTGGTGCATTACCTTTACAACACCTTTCACACCAAAGCCCAGTTGTATCGGATGCTCCGGGACATATGCCGGCAGCATATCCGCTATTTCGATGTCTCGTCGGCCTATGATCGGGCGGCCGAGTTGATGAAAACCGGTCAGGATCGGTGGCGGGCCGTCTATCAGGAGCACAGCCGGAGCAGCAATGATCCGCACGTGGTGCTGTTGGGCCGGCCGTACAACGTGCTGAGCGAGGCCATGCACAAGGGAATTCCGAATATCCTGGCTGCCCTGGGCATTAAAGCTTTTTTTCAGGATATGTTGTCCTATTCCCGGGAGGATGTAAGTACGATTCAACCGCTGCTCGATGAACTGCACTGGCATTTTGCGGCCAAGATCCTGGAGGCGGCTGAAGTCATTGCAAAATCTCCGGGTGCTTATCCGATTTTGATGACCGCCTTTAAATGCTCGCCGGACTCCTTTGTGATTGATTACTTCAAAGAAATCATGGATTCCCATGATAAACCATACCTGATCCTGCAACTTGATGACCATGATTCAACCGGCGGCTACGAGACCCGGATCGAAGCTGCTGTGCGGTCATTCCAAAATCATCACACCCTGGCGGAAAAACAGACCGCCCATACGAAACTGCCCCCGGTGGTGGCTTCGAAATCCAGGCACCTGCTGAACCGCACCCTGATTCTCCCCAACTGGGATCCGATCAGCTGCAGCCTGATCGCTGCCAATCTCAACCGGGCGGGCATCGATGCCCGCTGCCTGGAGGAGACGCCTGCCGGCATCCGGCGGGGATTGCGCTTTAACAGCGGGCAATGCATTCCGATCAATATCATCGCCCAGGAGTTTGTGGATTGTGTGCGTACCCACGATCTTGACCCGGCTCGCAGCGCATTGTGGATGCCCGTGGGGGAGATCGCGTGCAACCTCAAGCTTTATCCGCATTATATCAAATATATTCTGGCGTCATACGGCAAGGGCTTTGAAAAGGCGGATGTGTATCTGGGCGCATTGTCGATGCTCGACATCGCTGTCACCCTGCCGGTCAACAACTATTTCGCCTACATGTTCGGCGGAATGATGCGCAAGATCGGGTGCAAAATTCGGCCTGTTGAACGCCGGCCAGGCGACACCGACCGGGTAATTGCCGCTGGAGTGGAGATTTTGCGGGAAGCTTTTTTAGGGCGGCGATCCAAGACGACGGCGGTTGACGAGGTGATTGCCGGGTTTGAGGCCATCGATACCCGCGACCCGGCAGGGCTGCCGCCGCGGCCGAAAGTGGCAATTTTCGGAGACCTCTATACTCGGGACAATGCCGTGATCAACCAGGATCTGATCCACTTTATCGAGGCCCACGGGGGCGAGGTGATCACCACTCCATACAGCGAGTATCTGAAGATGATTTCGCGGCCCTACCTCAGAAAATGGCTGATCGAAGGACACTATCTATCCGCTATATCTTCACAGGCCCTGATGTCGACCCTGAAACGCAAAGAGAAAAGCTACTACGCGCAGTTTAACCGCATTTTAAATGAGCCGGAGCCGGACTATGATGAACCGGCCAAAGATATACTGGCGCGCTACCATGTGCGGCTGGAAAACACCGGTGAATCCCTGGATAATATTTTAAAAATTCACTACATCCAAAAACACTACCCGGATGTCGCCCTGTTCGTTCAAGCCAGCCCGGCCTTCTGCTGCCCGGCCCTGGTGACCGAAGCCATGACCCAGGAGGTCGAGCGCATCACCAACACCCCGGTAGTCTCCATAACCTATGACGGCACCGGCGGCAACCAAAACGATGTGATTATTCCATATCTTAAGTACCCTCGTCGGGAAAGGCGGGAAGATGAATCTAATTTAATATATCGGAATTTCGATAATTATCTGGAATCACAGTGATCTAAAATCAGTTCATTAATTTATGCGGATATGAGATTTGCCATTTATCGAAGCAACAGATAACGACGGCATATTGGTGATTAATTGATATTGCCGGCAGCAGTCTTCCGCCCATAGTTGCAATTCATTGCCGGAAAGTCTTCCTTGATGGGGGAGCCTACTTTCTCTGCATGAGTGCTGTTTAGTAAGGAAAAACTTGATTGACGATGGAATCCAAACGGTTTTTTTCTATACCGTAGACCATGGCATTCATGTTAAATACAACTTTAAAATAGCCAGCAGGCAACTTTCCGGTTACTTCAGGGTATCGAGTGAAAGAAGTGGTCGATATCAATAAATATCCATCTTTATCACTTTTTACAATCAGTTTTAAATTGCCTATTAGATCCGCTCCGGCTTCCTTGAGCAGCCAAGCAATTCTATATATTTTATCTTCAAAATATTTCTTTGTTTCAAGCTCTGATAGACAAATTTCATCTTGTGTGAATTCGAAGTTTCTGGAACAAACAGAAGGAGGTATCCCTATTTTCTCAATCTCTACTCTTTTTTCTTCTTCTTTAATTTGAATACTGAACAGTTTTGACTCTATCGATTCAAACAGATCAACCAGCAGCTTTTCATCATGGGCTGATACGCTTTTGACTTCGGAATCCGGATCTATACTTTCGATTTTATTTTTGAGTATTTCAAGGCTTTCAGGTGTTATCAAATCAATTTTATTCAGAGCAATCAAATCAGCAGTCTTAACTCCGTCGATGACGAGCGGAATTCTCAGATCTACAATATCCTCGAATCGTTCCGCGTCTACAATCGATACCATGGTTTTCGATTCCACATATCCTGGATACCCTGAAAGTGAAGAAAGGGTTAGATGGGGGTCTGCTATTCCCGTCGGTTCCATGACAACAACTTCAGGTTTATAATCACGTTCCAACTCTATCAAAGAACTAATTAAATTCGTTCTTAAGTTACAGCAAATACATCCATGGTAAATCTCTTTCACATATAGGCCATTTTCTTTTAAGTACAGATCATCCACTCCTATTTCACCGATTTCATTCTCAATTATAGCGACTTTTTTACCTTTGGCACTCAACTGCTTAACAAAAGGCATGAGAATAGATGTTTTACCTGAACCCAGAAATCCGGATATAATTAATATCTGCATAACTTATTGCCTGTTCGCATCCTCGATTTCTCTATGCTTAAAGCTTGATCGCGGCTGCCGCCGCATCAGAAGTGCATCCCTGTTATCTTGATGGCCAAGGATGGGTCGTATCGTTTTGCCGCCAGACCTCGGGAACATCCCGTATCATAAATGAAAAACGAGGATGTAAACATTCGAGCCCAGAGGACCCATCTTCGCAGCGCTTCAGGCTTCGCTCTGCGAGCTGCGACCCGATACGACGCCGCGGCAGGCCCGGCATTGAGTTCACCCCAGAAGGGTGCAATTTACCTTGGACTCCGAGTAGAATGATGGAAAGGTGGAATAATGGAATATTGGGTATCAAAAACGGATGATGGTCAGATTTTAATCTCCCATCCGTGCCATTCCTATAAAAATAGATCCCATTCCGCTAAACCCATCACTCCAGTACTCCATTATTCCATCATTCCGCTATGCAGAGTCACGGCACAGCCGATTTTCTTTAACCTAGCCCTGAGAGCAAGGATTTCCGGGTTATATTAAAACCTAATCCTGTGGCTTTGGGCGGTCAGTTCCAGAGCGGTTTGTTTCGTCTCGGTCAGGAGCTGTACTTCGATATGTTCGATACCCGGAAAAGATTGGATCAACATCACATCCATCTGTGACAACTTCCCGGGATTCTTGCAAACGAACCGGTATTCCGAATGGAATTCGCTATGGCGGGCGTGCTCTTCTTCATTCTCGTCATGATGGTCTTGATCTTTGTCATCATGATGCTCTTGATCTTTGTCTTCACCTTCTCCGTGATGGGCGTCGTTTTCGTGCTCGTGCTTGTGCCCGGCATTCGCATTATGGTCGTCATCATGATCGGCTTCATGTTCCTCATCATGATCGGCATCATGGTCGTCATCGTGGTCGGCATCGTGTTCGATATCCGTTTTGACCGAGAATTTAGATAGCCGGCATTGTGCTCCAGGGGACAGTATGAAAAGTGTGGAACCGTTTTCCAGTTTTTCAATCGCGTTTCTGACGCCCTCTTTTTGCTCCGGCGTTCGCGGTTCATGTTCAAATCCAACGATATTCGCGGCAGGGCTGGTAAATTCCAGATGAAGGCTGGTGCCCTCCATGGCGACATTCAGATGGGCAATGCCATGCACATGGGCATCATGATGACGCTGTTCTGCTGCCAAAACGCTTGATGAAACTGACGCAAGCATGATTAGGAATGAAAGGATAGATACCAATATAATATGATTCAGAAATAATGGCTTTTTCATGGTAATATACTCCTCTGTCTCGTTTAGATTGAAGGAATTATTGGTGGAGAATCTGACAATCAGGTCGCTGTCGATATTGATTTCTCCGAAATCATTGACTAGAACGGCAATCTTTCGGCCTTGATTGTGACGGATAATGTGGTTGAGTAGAGTTGTCTTGCCAGCGCCGAGAAATCCACTTAAAATAGTCGCCTTGACTCTAGTGGCCTTGATCTCAGCAACATCGATCATTATCTCTTCTTCATCTCTTTTCCGCAGCACGTCAGGGGAACGCTGCCGGCGTCCTCCGATCCGGTACTGCAGGCGCAGGCTTTTTTTACCTCCAATTCAAGTCCGCAGGTATCGCAATGATACAAGTCACTTTCTTTCATGTCACAACAATTTGCCATGAAGAAACCTCCTCTGGTTGCTATTTGAGGGCGATTGATTGCCCACTGCGGCGCTTTTTATTTCGTTTGACGTTTTTCGCAATTTTTGCAAATTCCGTCGATGCGAACTTCCACTTTATCAATCCGGCCGGGAAAAGTCTTCCACAAAGGTTCGGTGTCAACAACCAGACTATCAGGGTTTAAACAATCCATTTGTCCGCAGTCTTTACAATAAAAATGAGGGTGCGGTTTGTGGTAGTCATTTGGGGCCAGGCCGTAATAAAAGGCCCTTCCACCGGTGCTGATGCGTTCAACCACGTCGTGCGCCACCAACAGGTCAAGAATGCGGTAGACGGTCACCCGGTTGATCGTGCTGCTCCGCTCTAAAATATTATAGATGTCGCTTGCGGAAAGGGGAAATCTGTTATCTCCGACGACTTCCAGAACGCGCACCCGATTGGGTGTCGCATCCAGATCTGCTCCTGTCAATAGTTCTTCATAATTGCATTGATGGCACATGAGTCATCCTTATTTCAGACCTCGTCATTTAGTTTGAAAAAATGGCTGTGAACCTTTGTACGTCACGGAATTGCATGAAAATTGGACATTGTTTTAATTTAGGAATTCAGGAATTCAGGAATTTAGGAATTGAATGAATTCTACCTGTCGTGAGCTTTTTTTGTCGAACGATCTATTTTAATTTATTGATTTTATCCTTTAATCCCTCAATTCCCCAATTCCTCAATCCCTCAATTTGTCACTAATAGACATAGATAGTGTCCAAGAAAGTTGACTCATTTTAATATTAAGTTACCACATCTGTATTTACAGCCTCAGGCTTTTTTTCTTTTTTTGAACCACCACGCGTATCTTGTCCACCACTAAGGAAATCAGGAAGACGATACCGGAAACCATAATAATCGAAGCGCCTGATGTGAGATTGAAGCGGTATGAGATCCAAAGACCGGTAACGGTAAACACGGCTCCGAGTATACTTGACGCCACCATCATCTGAACCAGTGAGCCGGCGTATTTCTCGACAATAAACGGCGGGATTGTCAAAAGGGCGATGACCAGAATAAGGCCGACGACCTGTATTACCAGAACAATGGCGACGGCCAGCATGCCGATCAGGCCGAAGTAGAGCTTTTTAACCGGAACGCCCCTGATTGTGGCGAATTCCTCATCATAGGACATGGCCAAGAGATCCTGGTAATAATAGACAACCAGGATCGTCATCATCACGCCGATGACGGCCATGATGATAAGATCAGACCTGGGAACGGTGAGAATACTGCCGAACAGATAGCTCATCAGATCCACGTTGTAGCCGGGCGTCACATCGATCAAAATTATGCCAAAAGCCATTCCGAGCGCCCATATGACCCCGATGATCGTATCGGCGCGATGCTTGGCGGTATGACTGATGGCCGCCATGACCATGGCGGCGAACAGAGAAAAACCGATGGTGCCCGGCAAAAAGGGCCAATTGAAATAAAATGCCAGCCCGATGCCGCCGTATGCGGCATGGGCGATGCCGCCGGAAAGAAAGACGATGCGGTTGACCACCACGAGGGTGCCCATAATACCGCAAATAACGCTGGCCAAAAGGCCGGCGGCAATGGCGTTGCGCATGAAATCGAATTGGAGAGCTTCAATCAAGGTATTTATCCTGCTTGTGCTATGATCTGGTTAACAATCTGGATACTGTCAATGGCCAAAAGGTTTCGGGTGTCAGGTGTCAGGTGTCAGGATTGATCCTGCAAAAAATCACCAATTAGACTTATTGCCATTTTTTGCCTCAACCATAAGTTTGGCTATTGGTACCTTAACCATAAAGTTTATTTCCCGGTCTAACTGTTGGCCCCGTAAACAGCAGTTGGGCTGACACCCGAAACCTGACACCTGAAACCCAATACGCCGATATGTCGACTCCGCAGCAATTTACCGAATAGTTTATTTAATTGCCAATTACTATCTATTCACTATCGTGCTGATGCAACACCCGGTGGGGCAGGCCGTGGGCCACCAATTCCACCGGACATTCCTCTTCAACGGTGCAGGGGTACATGGTTTCCAGCATTTCGCCGGTGATTTCGGCCTGATCATGATAATGCAGCCGTTGGTTGACGCAGGCCACCGATTTCACATAGCGGGATACCACCAGCAGGTCGTGGCTAACCACTAAAACCGTAATCTCTTGGTTGAGTTCTTTGAGGAGCCGGTAAAAATCGGCCTGGCCCTTGGTGTCGATGCTGGCAGTGGGTTCATCCAGTAAAAGAAGCTTGGGCTGGGCCACCAATGCCCGAGCGATGAACACCCGCTGGCGTTGACCGCCGGAAAGTGTGCCGATTTTCTTGTCGGCATAGGCGGCCATTTCCATACGTTCCAGGGCCGCCAAGGCATCGCGGCGGTTGGTTGCACTTCGCCGTGACCGGCGTTTTTGGGGGTCAAGTTTTCCCATCAGCACCACGTCAATGGCCGTGATCGGAAAACTGTGGTTCGAGTGAACATTCTGTGGCACGTAACCGATGCAATGGGAAGCCTCGCGGGGAGGCTTCCCATCAACATGCACCGTCCCCTTCACCGGTACCAGGAGGCCCAGCATCAGTTTCAGCAGAGTTGTCTTACCGCCTCCATTGGGGCCGATAATCGCTATAAAATCCTTCTGCCGGACGGTAAGGTTCACATCCTTTAGGACGGCTTCTCCATTATAGGAAAATTCAAGGTTTTTAATTTCAAGGATCGTCACCAAATTTTCATCCTTAAATCTCAATTGCTCATCGTATGAAATTCCAGTGGACTTCCCGCCTCTACTTGATTGGGTCCGGTTGACAAAGATGCTTCTCCTCGTTCGCAACGCGCCCGCAAGCTTTGCATATGAACTTGGGATCATTCACGAAAGGCTTGAGTTTCTCCACATCCAGATTACACGGACAGCAGGTCATCCCGCACATTTTATCTGCTCCGCAACAATTTGGGTTTGACATAATTGACATAAGCTTCCTCCTTTCAATTTCGGGTTTTTATGAATCATTCTGAATTCGGCCACAGAACTATTTCAACGCCGCCTCGAACTTGTCTGCGACCTGACGCAGATTGGCCATCCAGTCCTCAGCCAAAGGATCGACAAAGGCCACCTGGCCGCCGATTTCCCGGGCAACGAGTTCGGCGCTTTTAGTTGAAAACTGGGGTTGAACGAAAACCACCTTGATCCCGTCTTCCCTGGCATGCTGGATCAGCTTTTTCAACTGGGCCGGTTTGGGGTCCTTACCTTCAATCTCGATGGGCACCTGTTTCAATCCATAGGCATGCGCAAAATACCCCCAGGGCGGATGGAATACCATGAATTGAAGGCCCTCTTTTCCTTCGAAGGTCTGCTTTAAATCGGCATCCAATTTGTCGATCTGCGCTGTAAATTCTTTGAAATTGGCTTCATAGACACTGCGATGTGCCGGGTCGGCCTCCTGCAGCGCGGCCAGAATGGTGCGTGCCTGGATTTTCACCAGCGGCGGTGACAGCCAGATATGCGGGTCAAGACCGGCATGCTCGTGGTGATCTTCATCATGCTCCCCTTCCTTACGGTGTTCACCTTTCTTATTATCATGGTCGTCGTCTTCATGGTGTTCACCTTTTTCACTATCATGGTCAGCTTCATGATGTTCGTCTTCATCATGATGGTGAGCCTCCATTTTAAGCTTTTCGATACCATGGTCCGTATGGATCACCCGCATGTTGGGATTGGCAGCAGCGATTTTACTCAGCCAGGCGTTTTCAAACGGGACGCCAATGGCAAAGTAGATTTTTGTCTTTGAAATATCGGCCATCTGTTTGGGTTTAGGCTCATATGTGGCCGGGCTGGCCCCGGGCAGGACCATCACCTGGGCATCCACCAAATCCTTGCCAATTTGTTGCACGAAGTATTTTTGCGGTACGATGCTGACAAAGACGGGAAGCTTCTCGGCTGCGACACTGATGCCTGATAACATAAATAGTACACTAAAAATCATAGCTGTTTGCCTAAATATAATGCCCATCTCCTCCTCCTTTCTTAAAAAAATGTTCCGTTGCGATGACGCCATGCAAAAGAATACCAAAGCACAATTTTTACGAAAATATAAACATCTGACTATATTATACTGCTAATATTGTAAATATATTGACATTATAGTTTAGGATTATAATTTTTGTAAAAGCAAATATATTGCAGAATTCTGTATGATGCAATACATATGTGAAAAATAGAGGTGGCAAAATGAAAACCAAGTCCAGCGATCCGGTTTATGGTATCGGTATCGACACCGGTGGGACCTATACCGATGCGGTTCTCTTCGATCTGCGAAAACGCCAGGTCATAAGCGTTAGCAAGCGACCGACGGCTCACCACAACCTTGAACTTAGCATCGATCAGGCATTAGACGATATTTATCCTGTCGGTGAAGCCGGTGCTGTCCGAAAAATCGCCTTTTCCACGACACTGGCTACCAACGCCATTGTCGAGGGCCGTATGAGCAGGGTCGGCCTTATCGTGATCGGTCCGGTGAAGTCTTTTGAGGCACCGGTAGTTTCGGTTCGGTACGTGGAAGGTGACCATGATCACCTTGGCAAAGAGGTCACGCCCCTGAATGTTGAACAGATTGTTGATGCGGTTGACGGCTTCAAGGGGCACGTGGACGCCTATGCCATCGCGGCCTCGATGAGCATCGAAAACCAGACGCATGAACAAGTGGCGGCCAAGGCAATCGAAATGCTGGATGGAAAACCGGTTGTTTGTTCCAGTGGTGTAAGCTCCAGAGCGGGTATTCGAGAAAGGGCGGCCACTGCAGTCCTCCATGCTAGCTTGATGCCGGTAATCCAGGGGTTTGTCACACACGTGCATCAACTGAAGAAGGATCGGTTACCTGCTGCTGATATGTGGATAATTCGGGGCGATGCCACGGCCAACGATCTAGAGCAGGCGGTCGCGCGTGCAGCCAGTACCGTGGCCAGCGGTCCGGCAGCAACGGCCTATTATGGGGCCAAATCCACCGCTGCAAAGTTGGCAATGGTTGTTGACATCGGCGGCACGACCACGGACATCACGATCATCAAAAATGGAAATCCGGTGATTTCAAATAAAGGCAGCTTGATCGACCGCTGGCAGACGCATATCGATGCCGTTGATATGCACACGATTGGTATTGGTGGCGACAGCCTTGTGCGATTAGACCGGTCCGGCAAGCTAACCGTTGGTCCGCAGAGAGTTAAGCCTCTTGCGATGAGCAATGATATTCCTGATCCGGCAGTTTGGATTGGTATTGAAAATCATGGCCAGTGGATCATGAGCCCCAATGGTTACCAGGAGCAGAATGCAGCCAGGGACCCCGTCATAGAATTCCTCAAGCGGCAGGGTGGAGCAACCCCGGCTGACTTAATGGCCGAGTTGGGCATGTCCGCATTTGGCTTGAACCGTCGGTTGGAGGATCTGGCTTTCAGAAGTCAGGTTTCCTCAGTGGGTTTTACACCGACAGATGCACTCCATGTGCTTGGTAAATCTCAAATTGGGGACGCGGCCGCATCGATTGCAGGAGCCCGCATTCTGGCGAATAAACGGGGCGAGACGATTGAGACTTTTTGCACAACGGTACTTGAAGCGACCCATCTAAAAATTGCCGACGCCATCTTAGGATATGCGTTTTATAAGCAGACCGGCAAGTCGATGGAAGCATTTTCTGATTTAGACCGGGGTGTTCCACTCCTTTCCAGCAGTTTCAAGCTCGAAGTCCCCATCGTAGGCATCGGTGCAGCGGCGCGTCAGTTGCTGCCCGAGGTGGCCGGCAAGCTGCAAACCCAGGCTATTTTCCCACCACACTTCGAGGTCGGCAATGCCCTGGGCGCCATTTTGATTGCCCTAAACGGTGAAAGGCAAAGATGAAAACACTGACTCCCAGACAGGTCCATACCGGCAAATGTTTTGAAGCGACACTGGAAGTCGCCAGCGAAAACAGTGATGCTGTCGTCATTCACGGCTGGCTTCATCACCAGGAATGCTGGATCCTGCATGCATGGTGCGAAATCAATGAATGGGTTATCGACCTTACCGAAACCAGAGCACCGATCGACAAATCGACATACTACCGGATCATGGGGGTTTCGCCGGAGAGATCCATCCGCTACGGCCGACAAGAATTTTTTGAACTGGCGGCGGAGCATGGACATTTTGGGCCGTTCGACAAAACATTTTTCTTCGCGGAAAAATCTTCCGGCGATCCCATCAGAAGCAATCCTGGGGTTATTTAATCCATGGTCGAACTCCTAGTCCACTGGGCCCGGTCAGAGATAATTGACTCTGCCATAGGATCATTCGGAATCTGGTTTGAGGTTTCAGGTAAGTGTAATTATTCAGATCCCTCTCTGGGGTGAGCCAAAGCCGGGCTTTCCAAGCTCGGATATTTACTTATAAGTAAATCATGACTGATTTGGATAGATGTTTCCATATAACGGAGTGGTGGTTGTGGTACAATAAAAAATTCGTAGTTATTGTATTTATCGGTACTTTCTTTTTATTCAATCTGCCGTCTTTATCAACCGCCTTCACCCAACCCGAGCGCGATCACTTCCAGCGTTCCATAGTCGATTTCCGTTCGCGATTAAATCCTAGTTACAAAAAAATCCATCGTAAAAAGACAAAACACATTATCGTTCACACCTCGGAGTTAGGTCTTAAACTAACGCTTAGGGTTGTTTCCAAGGGGAAACATTTGCGCAATGGACTCCGCACCAATGGCGGTCACGCTCACTATGTGATCGCACGCAACGGACGCACTTATCGTATACTGGATAAGAAATATGTAGCCGACCATGCCGGGCGCAGCATGTGGAATGGTGAGACAGACATTAGTCAAGTTTCGATTGGAATCGAGTTAGTGGGTTATCATTACGCTCCCATCTCTGAAAAGCAGTATCGATCAGCAGGTATATTGATTAAGATTTTACAGGACGTTTATGATCTGAACGACCGGTCAGTGCTGACCCACAGTCAGGTAGCCTACGGCTTGCCGAACCGGTGGGTTAAGGATCTTCACCGCGGGCGCAAGCGTTGCGCAAAAAACTTTATTCGTAGCAAAGCTGGTTTAGGCTCGAGTTGGCCACATGATCCTGATGTTCGTGCCGGCAGACTCGTGGCTGATGATCAACTTTCTGACGTGTTCTATGGTAAGCCAAAAATTGATCATCAGTTAGAGGAAGCGAATGTAATTTCCAAGCGTAATACCGCTTGGGATATTGCCGGCGAAGATTACGATAGTAATACAACGGTATACCAATTTCCCAACGGAAGCACATACACAGGCGATCAAATTGCAGATGAGGTCGGCTGGAACCGTATCCCCGCGAAAACGGTTGTACTGCTTAACCATGAAAGCAGCCCTGCAATAGTAAAAAACGACAGCCCAATAAAGACCATATCGAATGGAAATACGGCATGGTCTCTTGCTGGAAAATTATATAATGATGAAACGACGATCTATTTTTTGCCTTCCGGTCTAATAAAGCCTGGATCAATGATAAATGATTGGGATGATTTACCGGCTAAAACCAGACTAATCATCGGATACAAAGGACCTTACAGACTAGACAAAGATCGAACTGCCTTCAGAATTGCGGGCTTCAAATACAAGGATCAAAAAACAATCTACTACCTGCCATCCAATAAACTTCTGAACGGCAAGGAAATAAGAGACTTTAGCCGGCTTCCGATCGGAACTTATATGTTTCTTCCTGCCACACTATAATCCCTTGCAAATTTGTTGCACCAAATATTTCTGTGGCGCGATGGTGACAAATACAGGGAGTTTGTCGGCTGCGAAACCATTGCCCGAAAATATATATAGTTCCCCAAAAACAGTTGAAGTAAAACGGTACATTTTATTCTTAAGTACTCGTCCAAAGCTGCCGATATTATGTTAGTTATAAGATAAATATGCCACCGTGTGTCTGCTAGATTATTGCAAATATATTGCAAGCGCTTGATAAATGCGATATTATTTTTAATTCAGATTTTGAAAAACGGATTATTAGAAACATTGCATATATTTTGCAAAACTTATTGAACCTATAGAGTGTACGCATAAACTCAAATTGTCAGGCAATAAATTACAAAATTGTAATTTAAAAATTTTAAATTTAGTTGATATTCTTTGAAAATTTAGCTAATTCAGCAAGCTGCTTTACTTCA
>Ga0209454_1000073_pt1 | contig 73657 bp, 51 predicted proteins | sample WorMetHERISLAND1_2_FD_187400 | JGI IMG/M metagenome (GOLD analysis project Ga0209454, IMG submission 187400) | Marine gutless worms symbiont microbial communities from Max Planck institute for Marine Microbiology, Germany - Olavius geniculatus... | ecosystem: Host-associated > Annelida >... | reverse complement strand
TTTTATTTATATCGAGCGAATATGTCGCTGCACGCAATTTTTTTAGAATAGTGGCGAAAGCTGTCGCCCAAAAAATGTCAGAACATGCTTACAGAACCCTGATTAAGGTATATGTGCGACATAGCTGAATATCAAACGTCAGCATTGCATTTACTCCGGCATTTGTGATATATCAATGCCTTTTAAATTTCACCAATCATGCATAAAAGGAGGTACAGACCATGAAAGAGGTCGTTGTTGTCAGCGGTTCCCGCACTGCTATCGGTAATTTCGGCGGGGGACTCATGAATGTGCCGGTCGTTGAGCTGGGTGCCGTCGTCATGAAAGACGTTTTGCAAAAGGTTAATTTGAAACCGGTGGCCAATGCAGCCATGCTGGAAGCGGCACCGGATAAATTAAAAGATCAGGGACTCATCGATCTTGAAAAAAAATCCCATGATTGGCATGAAGACGCTGCTGAGATCACGATCGATGAAGTTATCATGGGCAATGTCCTCCAGACCGCCCAGGGACAAAATCCAGCTCGCCAGGCCATGATTGCGGGCGGGCTGCCCAAAGAGACACCGGCGTTCACCATCAACAAGGTTTGCGGTTCAGGGCTCAAGGCCATTGCCCTGGGCGCGTCTGCCATTATGACCGGATCGGCCGATGTGATCATGGCCGGGGGGCAGGAAAACATGAGCCAGGTGCCCATGGCACTGCCCAAAGCCCGCTGGGGACACCGAATGGAGCTGACCGGAGTCGGGGATATCTATGACCTGATGGTGTTCGACGGCCTTTATGAAATCTTCTACGGCTATCACATGGGGGTGACTGCTGAAAATATTGCCGCCATGTACGATATCAGCCGGCAGGAGCAAGATGAACTGGGCGTCTTGAGCCACAACCGGGCCAAATCAGCCATCACCGATGGACTGTTTGCCCAGGAGATCGTCCCGGTGGTTATCAAATCCCGCAAAGGGGATACCGTCTTTGATACGGATGAGCGCCCCATGGACACCAGTGTGGAAAAGATGGCCAAATTAAGACCGGCTTTCAAAAAAGACGGCTCGGTTACGGCCGGCAATGCTTCCGGAATCAATGATGCCGCGGCCGCCGTTTTACTGATGAGTGCCGATAAGGCCCGGGACCTTGGGCTTGAGCCGATAGCGAAGATCAAAGCTTTTGCGGCCGGCGGTGTTGATCCGGCGTACATGGGATTGGGACCGGTGCCGGCGATCAGAAAAGCTCTGAAAATTGCCGGTATGACATTAAGCGACATCGACATGATCGAGCTCAACGAGGCCTTTGCGGCCCAGGCTATCGGCTGCCTGCGGGAGCTCGGGCTTGAAAATGACCGCCCCAATGAACTCGGCAGCGGGATTTCCCTCGGTCATCCCATCGGCTGTACCGGTGCCCGCCAAATGGTGACCGGCATGAACCACATGCAGCGCAAGGGCTACAATACCGGTCTGATCAGCATGTGCATCGGTGGCGGAATGGGTATGGCGATGATTGTCGAGCGATAGGGGCGGTTCCGAGGTTCAAGGTTCAAAGGTTCAGAGGTTGAAGGCCTGGAAGGTTCAACGGTTCTGAGGTTGGAAGGTTTGAAGGTTCAGAAACTGGACGGTTTAGATGCTTAGGGGCTCACCGGTTATTAGATCATTATGTAAATTTATTTGAATTTATAATCAGATTCAATCCTTCAACCCTGAACCTCTGAACCCTTGAACCTTTGAACCATATGTTATTTTTTGCTTTACTTAATTTGTAATTATTGTTAATAATTAGTCTGATTTATCATTAATTTTCCAAACCTGAAAAAATAGATCATCGTGGTATAATTGGTGGGCCGGATGCGTGATGTTCGGGGTAACCGTTCCGCGTATCACAGAATGGTATATTCCATCACAATCAAGCGATAAACAGACGGTAAATCATTCTTAAATCGATCTCATTATTTAGGATAAGCGCGCGTGCTGAGGGAGGAAACGAAGATGGACATCAGTCGAAAACTGGGGATATTGGTTTTTTTTGCAGTTCCGGGTATTATCGGAGGCGGCATTACCTATCATATTTTTGATGGTAACTACCTCCCGGTGTTTATTTATGAAACCATCCTTTTGTTGATTGCCGGGACTTTTTTAAGCAAATAAGATCGATTCCATTCTGCAGTGCACGATACCATTTTTGTTTATTGCCACGGTTCTAACCCCTAGTTGCAGGTTATTGACACCGTGGCATTGTTTTTGTCGCTGTCAAACGGAATTTGGGAGGTTCTTTGGGCGAATCATCTCCCCGTGACATCATCTTATGGTTCTTCCTGGCCATTTTTCTCGTATCCTGCTTTTTACTGGGCTGGCTGCTGTGGCCTTTTATCTCTGTCATTATCCTGGCGGCGGTAATTACCGGAATCTTTAATCCGGTCTACCAGTATCTGAATCGAAGATTAAAGGCCACCCTTTCATCGCTGCTAACCTGTTTGGTCATATTTTTCGTTCTCTTTATTCCGGTATCGGCTTTCGTCGGCATCTTGGCCAATGAAGCCTATGATATGTATCTGAGCGCCCGTGAGGCGCTGTCAAGCAACCCCTTTACGGAATTGATCGAAAACAGTCGGATTGTTGACCGGATCAATCAGGTTCTTGGAAATTTCGGTCTGGTGATTACCGGTGAAGAGCTCAACAAGGGTATTGCCGAGCTTGGTCGGGTTGTCGGGCTGTATTTGTATGAGCAGGCCCGGTCCATGACGGCCAATATTCTTAACTTCGTCGTGAATTTCTTCTTCATGCTTTTGATCATCTTTTACCTGCTGATCGACAGCCACCGGCTCATATCATTCATTGTGGGGCTTTCGCCTCTGCCCGATGATCAAGATGAAATATTGATTCAAAAATTTAAGGACATGGCCGGTGCCATTCTGATCGGCAATGGCTTGGGGGGACTGATCCAGGGTACACTGGGCGGTGCCGTCTTTGCGTTTGTTGGATTTCAATCTCCGTTTTTGTGGGGTGTCATCATGGCCCTGCTGGCGTTTTTGCCGATTGTGGGAATTGGTGCCGTCTTCCTTCCTGCGGCCGTCTACCTGTTTTTGCAGGGACGTTTCGGGGCCGGCATATTCTTCGTTGTGTTTTATATTCTGCTTTCCGGAGGCATCGAATACTTCTTTAAGCCTAAACTGGTGGGACAGCGTGTGCAAATGCATACCCTGTTGGTGTTTCTTTCCATTATCGGGGGATTGAAATTGTTCGGGATTCTGGGCATCATCTACGGCCCCCTGGTGGTGACTGCCTTTTTAACCTTAAGCGATATTTATGAGTCCAGTTACCAGCGCATCGTTGAACCCAACGTGAAATGAAAAATGTTATTCGTTATCTGTTATTGGTTATTGGTACCCGTCGATCGTCATTTTGCCAACGAGTAACCAATAACCAATAACAAATAACAGATAACTATTAACTATATTTTTGTGAGTGTTGAAATGGCCTCAGACGAGTCTAATATGGAAATCAGCATCGAAAAAGAGATGCGCAAGTCTTATCTCGATTACGCCATGAGCGTTATCATCGGCCGGGCATTGCCGGATGTGCGCGACGGCCTCAAACCCGTCCACCGCCGGGTTCTTTTTGCGATGCGCGAGCTTAAAAATGACTGGAACAAAGCCTACAAAAAGTCAGCCCGAATCGTGGGTGATGTTATCGGTAAGTATCATCCGCACGGCGACGCCGCGGTATATGACACCATTGTCAGGCTGGCCCAGGATTTTTCGATGCGTTATCCCCTGGTGGACGGACAGGGCAACTTCGGCTCTATCGACGGTGATCCGCCCGCCGCCATGCGCTACACGGAAATTCGGATGCAGCGCCTGGCCCATGAAATGCTGGAGGATCTCGATAAGGAAACCGTCGATTTCCTACCGAACTATGACGAGTCTCTCAGTGAGCCATCCGTGCTGCCTTCCAAGATTCCTTCCCTGCTTGTTAACGGATCCTCGGGTATCGCCGTCGGGATGGCCACCAATATTCCACCCCACAACCTGTCGGAAGTTATCGATGCCATCATTGCGGTTATCGATGATCCGGCCATTGGCTGGGAAGAGTTGATGCAATTCGTGCCGGGTCCTGATTTTCCGACCGGCGGCATAATCTACGGCACCGATGGCATCAAGGAAGCCTATAAAAACGGGCGGGGCATCATCAGAGTTCGGGCTAGGGTCCTGGTTGAAACTGACAAGCGCACCCAGCGTGAAACCATCGTCATCAATGAACTGCCCTACCAGGTCAATAAAGCCAAATTGATTGAAAAAATCGCCGAACTGGTGCGGGACAAGCAAATCGAGGGCGTCAGCTTTGTGCGGGATGAATCAGACCGCGAAGGCATGCGCGTGGCGATCGGTCTCAAAAAAGACCAGGTGGCCGGCGTCATCATCAACCAACTTTACAAAATGACGCGGATGGAAAATACCTTTGGGATCATATTCCTGGCTATCGTCAACAATCGGCCTGAGATGTTGACCTTTAAAGAAATCCTGGAATACTTCATTCTGCATCGCAAGGAAATTGTCGTTCGGCGGACACGCTACGACCTGAATAAAGCCGAAGCACGGGCTCATATCCTGGAGGGCTTGAAGGTAGCCCTGGAAAATCTGGACGATGTGGTGGCCTTGATTCGACAAGCCAGGTCCCCGGCCGATGCCAAAGAGGCTTTGATCGCAAGGTATGAATTGACCGCCATTCAGGCCCAGGCCATTCTGGACATGCGCCTGCAAAGGCTTACCGGCCTCGAACGTGAGAAAATCGTCGAAGAATATAACAATCTGCTCAAAGATATCGCCCGATTCAAGGAGATTCTCGCCAGTGAACGGCTGGTGCTCAATATCATCAAAGATGAACTTGGTGAAATCAAGGCCGATTTCGGCGATGAGCGATTCACGGAAATCGTTGAGAAAACGAAAGAGATCAGTATCGAGGATATGATTGCCGAAGAGGATATGGTGGTAACCATTTCCAAGCGGGGCTACATCAAACGCAACCCGATAACGCTTTACCGCAATCAGCGGCGGGGCGGCAAGGGCAAGACGGCCATGGGCACCAAGGAGGATGATTTTGTGGAGCACCTCTTCGTGGCCTCCACTCATCACACGTTCATGTTTTTTACCAACAAAGGCAAGGTATACTGGTGCAAGGTTTATGATATCCCCCAGGCCGGTCGCATGAGCTTGGGGAAGGCCATCGTCAATTTGTTGAATTTCGAAGCCGGTGAAAATCTAACCGCCGTACTGGCGGTGCCGGAATTTGAGCCGGGTTACCATGTGCTGATGGCCACCAGGAACGGACTGGTGAAAAAAACCGACCTGATGGCCTTTAGCCGACCCCGGGCCGGCGGGATCATTGCCCTTAACCTGATGCCCGATGATGAACTGATTGCCGCCCGCATAACGGATGGCACTTTGAACGTATTCTTGGGGTCTCTCTTGGGCAAGTCAATCCGGTTTCATGAATCCAATATTCGTCCCTCCGGGCGCACTTCGATGGGGGTCAAAGGCATGAACCTAAGCTCAGGCGATCGAATTGTGGCGATGGAAGTCTTGAGCCACGGACAAACCCTGTTTGCCGTTACTGAAAACGGATACGGCAAAAGAACATCGATCGATGAGTACCCGGTTCAGAAGCGCGGCGGCAAAGGGGTGATTTCCATCAAAACATCTCAGCGCAATGGTCTGGTCGTATCGATTCTGCTCGTGGAAGAAGAAAATGATCTGATGTTGATGACCAATATCGGCAAAATAATCCGCATGTCCATTGAAGGCATATCGGTGATCAGCCGCAACACCCAGGGTGTAAAACTGATGGGGCTGGAGGCCGGCGAGCGCGTTGTCGGTGCCGCTCGGCTGGCTGATACGGAGGAGGAACAATAAAAATGACTAAATTTTAGTTCATTTTAGATCAATTGATCCTTAATCCGGTCAAGGTACCTCTTATGCAACCCAAAAACGAAAGCGCTTTAGAAAATCTCAAAATCGGAGTCGTCGGTGCCGGGAGTTGGGGAACGGCCCTGGCGAATTTACTGGCCTGCAAGGGTTACATGATCGATTTATGGGTGTTTGAAGAGGAGGTCAGGGATCAGATCCGACAGTCGGGCGAAAATTCCGTTTTTCTGCCGGATGTCAAGCTCTCTACCAATTTGAGCCCTTCGAACGACCTGGCCGACGTTGTTTCCGCCAAAGATGTGGTGCTGGTGGTGGTCCCATCGCACGTCATGCGGCAGACCACGATGAATATGGCTGATCACCTTGGGCCGGATACGGTCGTTGTATCGGCTTCCAAAGGGATCGAAAACAAAACCCATCTGACCATGACGGGCGTGATGCAGGAGACGCTGACAAAGATACCGTCCGACCAACAGGCCGTTCTTTCCGGCCCCAGCTTTGCACGCGAGGTCGTCAGAGATCTACCGACTGTGGTGACGGTGGCGTCCGGCAATGCCGCGGTTGCAGACCTGGTCCAGCAGGTGATGGCCACCCCCTATTTTCGCGTGTATACGAGCCAAGACGTCATCGGGGTTGAACTCGGCGGGTCACTGAAAAATGTGATTGCGATCGCGGCCGGGATCATCGATGGCCTGAATTTGGGCCTCAATACGCGAGCGGCTCTGATTACCAGAGGCATGACTGAAATAAGGCGCCTGGGTCTCAACATGGGCGCCAATCCACGAACCTTTACGGGGTTAGCCGGCTTCGGCGATTTAATTTTGACCTGCACCGGCGATCTCAGCCGCAACCACACCGTCGGCAAAAAGATCGGCCAGGGCGAAAAGGTCGGCGATATCCTGGGCAAGATGCGGATGGTGGCCGAAGGGGTGAAAACCGCCAAGTCCGTTTATAATCTCTCCCGCAAGCTAGGTGTCGAAATGCCGATCTCCCATGAGACGTATCGTATACTTTACGAGGACCTACCCCCCAAAGACGCCGTCATGCGATTGATGACCAGGGATTTGAAACAGGAACTGGATGACGAATAGGGCGATTTTGGTTTTTAGATTGCGGATTTTGGATTCTAAACGCCGGGTGGAAGCAAAAAAGCTGCAAGCTCAAAGCAGGAAGCTCAAAGCTCAAAGCAGGAAGCTCAAAGCTCAAAGCTGAAAGCTCAAAGGTGAAAGGTGAAAGCTCAAAGGTGAAAGGTGAAAGGTAAAAGGTCAAAGGTTAATATTATCCCTTTGCAACGAGCAAAGCGCTGCTCAAGTGAAACACTCATCCTGTTGAGCGTAGCGTTCCCTCAACAACGTTTCATGCTTGATATTCAGCGTTTATGTTAACAACAGACCACTGACCACAGACCACTGACAACTAACAACTGGCAACAAACATCTGACTTCTGTCATCTGACTTCTGTCATCTGTCTTCTGACATCTGTCTCCTGTCATCTGTCGTCTGGTATTGAACTATGGTGAAAAAAAAAGAGCACAAAGGTGCGGGACACCGGCAGCGACTGCGGGAGCGGTTTCTGGAATCCGGCCTGGAGGGGTTTCACGACTATGAAGTGATCGAACTGCTGCTGACTTTCGGTACTCCGCGCAAGGATTGCAAGGATGCCGCCAAGGCCGCTTTGAAAATGTTTAAAACATTGCAGGGCGTCCTGGAAGCCTCCGATCAAGAACTTTGTGAAATCCCGGGAATCGGTCCCAAAAACTCGCTGGGACTCAAATTGATCAAAGCGGTGTCCGACCGCTTCCTTGAAAAAAAGCTGATCCACAAAAACCCGGTAAACAACTCCAAAGAGCTTTTTGATTTTCTTTATCACAGCATCCGCGACAAATCCCGTGAGTACTTTAAGATTATTTTTTTGGATTCTAAAAATCGGGTTATTTCCACGGAAACACATTCGAAAGGAACTCTAACGGCCAGCAGCGTCTACCCTCGAGAAGTCGTCCATTCTGCTCTCAGGCATAAGGCATCTGCGCTTATTTTTGCCCATAATCATCCTTCGGGGGATCCCAAGCCATCCCCCGAAGATATGGCCATAACCCGTCAATTGGTATTTGCCGGCAAGGTCATGGGGATCACGGTGCATGAACACATTATCATCGGCGACAACAGCTACTACAGTTTTGCCGATCACGGCCACATCGCGCAAATGGGAAGGGATTTCAACGCCAGCATGAATTAGAGAAAGGTAATGATTATGTTCGAATATAGTAACTTTCTCTCAATGTAAGCCGACTTTCTTAGACACGAACTATATCAATTTGCGAAAATTGAGGGATTTAGGAATTGAGGGATTAAAGGATAAATTCAATAAAATTAACTGCTCCGCGGCAAGCCCCGGAGTATCAAAGACCGATAAATTTTACTCAAACGCAGTCCCGCTGAACTGAAGCGGGACGGGGAATTAAACCCGGCAGATTTCGCTATCGCCGTAACAGGTGTTTTGCAATCTGTGTAATCTGCGAAATCTGTGGATTAAAAATAAGACAAACCGAGAACGCCGTGAGGGCACCAGAATCCGGCAACTAGTTTCAGGTGACCACTAAGAAACAACCCGTAAACCGCAACCCGCAGCAAGGATCCAGGATCCAAAATCGAGCTTCCAGTATCCAGCAACCAGCTAACGATGAACCGGCCCGATAAAAATACACTTGACTGCTTCGGAAAACTTGAAATCGTATTCCCCCTGGGAGACGATGGCTTAAGGCATACCCCGGCCCCCTGCCTTGAATGCCCCTATAAAACCGAATGTCTGCGAACCGGATTGAAAGGCAGCGCCGGCCTAAAAGTGCATGAAGAACATGTCGACCGATCCTACGATTCCGGAATGATCAGTTTCGTGGAACGCTGGTCCCGAAAAAAAGCCATAGACCGCCAGAAGAACAGTGGCAAGTCATGGCGCTCCAAGTGGCGGTCCCTGCGTCGTAAAACGAAACAATCAAAATGACGGTTGCAATGATTGCAATTGTCGAATCAAAGTATCCGATCATAAATAATCGTTGAGCTATCGTCGAGATATTCAGGCGACCCCGGCCCGATTTGCTGCCGGCTTGATTTTCAGGCCTGGAGGGCGTACCGAGCAAGATCTCCTAAGTTAATGGAATTCCGATAAATTCCCTCTTTTTATCTTAGAAATTTCGTGTTATAATACAACTCATATCAAAAATCAGCAACCGCAATCCTTACCACAGACAGGAGCAGAAATTGGCGTTCTGGAATTACAGGGAAGAACTGAGCCAGGCCGATCGGATAAGACGATCCTATTATGAACTTCTCAGGGATGAGCTCGACCATTTCCTGCTGCAATATGCCCTGTTGGATTCCTACCAAAATTTTATTGACCGCCAGGTAGATTTTCCCTTTGTCGAAAAGCGAGAGCTAAAGCCGCGGGCCCGGATTCCAGATTTGGAGTACGGTAGTCAAAATGCGTTCTTGGTCATTTTTGTTGAAGATGTCGTGCCTAGCGAACATAAGAAATACATTCGCTTTTTCGATGTCAACAAGACCACCAAGAGCAATCTCATGAAGTTTAAAACGCTGTCTCTTTCCCAGAAATTCGATCGCAACTGGAAGTATTTGGAGTCCCTAAATTTTCGTAATTTTATCAAGTCGCTGTTGCCGGTGGATTATGCCCTGCTGATTCAAAGGGATTCAGCCGGCGTTGCCAAAGGCCGCTATAGCCTCTCGCATTTTCACGTTCGAATCGATTGGCCCATCGCCGATGCCGCTGAGAACCTGGCTCAGAGTCTGCGCTACATATCGAAAGACCTGTATGAGAAAGGCGATAAATACGCTGAAGATGTCCAAAAGAAATTTTTTGAGTTTTACGGCCTGCCGGTTATGGCTGGTGGGAGAAGAACCGCTGCCATTGTGGCCGCCCAGTACATGAAAAAAATTCCGGGTATCACCACCGTCTATGCCGGCAGCAGCGAGGCCAGGTCTTTGATCCGTATTTCCGAGCGGGGAGTTTCTAAATCGGTATTGATGAAGTTTCCGGCCAATGATATCGAACAGATTACCGAAAGCAACGGACTGACACCGCGATCCTTCAAGAAAAACTACGTGGTCGATCGCCACCAAAAAGAATTCGTTTGTATCTTCCAGGCGACCTATGCCAGAACCTATCATTCCCGCCCGCCGGAGGACGGCAAACTGCGGGAAATCAATCCCGACGTCAACTGGCTGGCTGTCGGCGAACAGCACATCCTTCCCAAACCCGGGGTCTGGAAATATCCGCCCCTGCCGATTAACATCATTTACACTTAGTGATTGGTTGATTAGATGAATAGTTGATTGGTTGATTAGGAGGTTGGTTGATTAGGTTGAATGGTAGATTGGTTGATTAGTTGATTGGTTGAATAGTTGATTGGGTTGAATGGGTTGTCTGAGTTGATTATATAAGTGCTTACGAACTCAAGAACTCATGAGCTCAACAGCCTCCTACCTTCTCAACTTCTCACCATCCAACCATTTGCTGTTCTCGCCTTCTCACCTTCTGTTTTTCCCCCTTCCGCATTCCGACTTCCGAATTTTTAGATAACTTTCCCACCTTCCGCTTTTCTGACCTTCTTACCTTCTGCTTTTCTCACCTTCCCACCTTCTGCTTTTCCCACTTTCCCACCTTCTGCTTTTCTCACCTTCTCACCTTCTTCACACCCGCCCAATGCCCAATGCCGAATGCCGAATACCGAATACCTGCCTTCTGCCTTTGCGCAATGCGGTCATTGCGGTTCGGTTCCGGATATAAACAGGGCCGGGACGGCCTCGGCCGTTTCATCGTGTTCGAGCAATCCGGTCAACGGATTCATACGGACTTTGACCACATTGTCCGGCAGGTCGAAGTATTGCAGTGATTCGTCAGACAGAGCGGCCTCCATCAACTTGATCCAGATGGGCAGGGCTGCCCTGGCGCCGGTTTCCTTATCCCCTAAGCTGCCCCCTGAATCACGTCCGACCCACACCCCGATGGCAACTGCCGGTGAAAAGCCGACGAACAGGGCATCCTTGTAATTATTGGTGGTGCCGGTCTTGCCGCCAAGCGGGCTTTGAAGCCGTTTGGCCCGGCGACCGGTACCTTCCAGAACCACCCCTTCAAGCATATTCGTAATGACGGCGGCCCCGGCGCGGCTCATCGCCAATTTTTTTTGAGGCTTAGCGCGCCAAACGATCCGTTCGCGGTGGTCGGTGACCTCCATGATACCAAAGGGAGCGATCCATTGACCGCCGCGGGGGAAGACGGCATAAGCAGCGGTCAGATTTTGCAATGACACTTCCGATGTTCCGAGGGCCAATGACAAATTCGGCTCGAGCTTTGACTCAATACCGAGCCGGTGGGCAAAGCCGGCCACCGGCTGGGGACCCAGCCGTTCTATTAATCGCACGGCCGGTATATTTTGGGATATGGCCAGCGCCTTGCGCAGGGTTATCTCGCCTAAGTACTTTTTGGAAAAATTTTCCGGCTGCCAATCGCTGTCCCGGTCGGCGCCGCGGTAAAGGACCGGGGCATCGAGGATCATGGCATTCTGGGACATTCCCTGTTCGATGGCATAGGCATAGACAAATGGCTTGAATGCGGAACCGGGCTGGCGCTTGGCTGTGGTCGCGCGGTTGTAGGGGCTGTCATAGAAATTGCGTCCACCGACCATGGCCAGGATACCGCCGGATTTTATGTCCAAACATATCAGCGCAGCCTGGGGATCGGCCGGTTCAATATTATTTTTCGTCATGCGGTCGCGCAGGGCGAGCAGGCCCTCATCCACTGCGGCTTGAGCGGTTTCCTGCAAATCGAGGTCCAGCGTCGTGTAGATCGAAATTCCGCCCTTATAGAGCTGCGAGGCTCCCAGGGGTTCTTCCAGGCTCTTTTGAATGTATTCGACGAAATAGGGCGCCCGGTTCAAGTTTTTGCGACCGGCGCCTAGTTCAATTGCGGAATTAAATGCCTGTTCAAATTGCTCGCGGGTGACAACCTCCACTTCGAGCATTTGCTTTAGCACAATATTTCTGCGCTTGCGGGCCAAATCGATGTTGACCAGCGGTGAATAGCGTGAAGGAGACTTGGGCATGCCCGCGATCAGGGCACATTCGGCCAGGCTCAGCTCCTGGACCGGCTTGCCGAAGAAAATTTCAGCCGCCGATTTGACACCATAGGCACCGCTGCCGAAGTAGACCTGGTTTAAATAGAGTTCGAGGATTTCATCCTTTGTGTAGCGGCGTTCGAGCTGAAAAGCAAGAATGGCTTCCTTGATCTTGCGGACGATGGTTTTACGCGGCGTTAAAAATAGTGTTTTGGCCAACTGTTGGGTGATCGTGCTGGCGCCCTCTACAAATCCACCGGCCAGAATATCTTTTACAATGGCCCGGGCAATGCCTTTGATATCGACGCCGCTGTGCTGATAGAATTTGCGATCCTCGGTGGCAATTAGGGCCTCCTTCAGGTCGCGAGGTATGATTTGCAGGGGTACGGGATCCCTTTTCTCAAGAAAAAGCTCGGCCAAAAGTTCCTTGTCGGCCGAATAGACACGGGTTACGGCATGCGGCCGAAAGGTTTCCAGTTTCCTGATCTGAGGCAGATCCCGGGTAAAGGCAAAAAAGGCGCCTGCCATTGCGCCGACAGCCACCCCGCCCAACAGAACGAGGCAAACGGAGATTGTTTTTTTGTTCGAGAATGACATTGCTATAAATTACAGGAATTGGGCGGAAAAAGCAAAAACAAACGGCAAGGATGAGGCCGCCGGACTGCTGGAAGCGGCGGCTGAGAAGTTGCTGGCTGTCAATGAGAAATTTGAAGCGGCCCCGGCCGGATTGGACGATAAGTGAGGATTCAGCCGTTTAGCACCTCACTCAGCTTTTCCCCAAGTTCCTCCAGGGTATAGGGCTTGGCCACAACCCCGCTGAAGCCGTGTTTTTCAAAGTCAGTCAGGCCCGGGTCTTCGGAATAGCCGCTGGAAACGATTCCTTTGACCCCGGGATCCAACGTCATCAGCTTTTGAATGGCCTCTTTGCCGCCCATGCCGCCGCGCACTGTTAAATCCAGGATGACCACGTCAAAAGGGTCGCCTGATTCCAAGGCCGCCTGGTAAGCGGCGACCGCTTCAGCGCCATCGCCGGCAAAATCAACCCGGTAGCCCAAATGCTCCAGTATTTCGCCGGCCAACTCCCGGATACCCCGGTCATCATCCATAACCAGAATTTTCCCATCACCGTAGATCGGTCCCTGGCTGTCCGGTTCCCTGCGTACAGTTACTATATCAGGTTTGGACCGGGTGGCCGGCAAATAGATATTAAGCGTAGTTCCGGCATTGATTTGTGACTCCAGGGAAACGCCGCCACCGTGCTTTTTGATAATCGAATGGCAGATGGATAATCCCAGGCCCGTGCCTTTTTGTTCTCCCATATCCTTGGTTGAATAGTAAGGATCAAATATTTTATCGAATTCCGCTGCCGGAATACCGCGACCCTGATCGGTAATCGATATTTTTACATAGTCGCCTTCCTCCAAGGAGTCAATAGCAGCGGGCGCCGCTATATTTGTAGCGGCGATTTTAATGTTGCCGCCCTGGGGCATGGCTTCTCTGGCGTTCATCACGATATTGTGAATGGCCTGACCGACCTGGGATTGATCGACCGCGACCCGCCAAAGATCCGGTGCAAAGTGGTAGCTGGTTTTGATATTGGAGCCGCTTAGTGTAAAATCCACCGCATTCATCACCAGGCGGTCAACTGCAGTCACCACCTTGCGGGGTGCGCCGCCCCTGGAGAAAGTTATCAGCTTTTGAGTCAACTTCTTGGCGGCTTCGGATGCCTGCAGCGCTTGGTCCAGAAGCCTGAAAGCTTTATCGTCCGGGTCCAGATACCGTCGGGCAAGCGTGATATTTCCGATAATGGCGGTTAACAGATTGTTGTAGTCGTGGGCGATTCCACCGGAAAGCGCCGCAATGGAATCCAGGGTGCGATGCCTATTGATTTCGGTCTCTTCGCATAAAGCGTCATTCTTCGATCGGTTGTCAACGTTCATTTGATAGCTTTATTTTTTTAAGTACAGGAATGAATTGGGGATCCCATCAACCGGGCCAGGCTGAATTTGTTTCCTAATATATGTCTAATAAATAAAACGGATTGTTCGAAATGTTTAAGCGACGCCTGAAAATCCGGTATACTGATCGAATTTTTCATTCATCTGATTGCCATAATTGTCCTCACCGGAAAATTTGAATTCTATATGGGACGGATGGAGGGTGCCATCCGCGGTATCATTTTGATTGATCGTGAATTTAACGGTAGCTTGCATGGAATCGGCATCGTAGTAAATATTATCCGGCAACGGGGCGATGTAGATTTCAGTTGAGGGTATTTCCAGCCCGAAATTGTAAAACTTGGCCGGCTCGGTATTGGTGGACCGGCTAATTTTCCAATTCAGCGGATTTTCCACCGACAGTCGGTCCATATCCTTGTCAAACTGGAACACCATGGAAAATTGCTTGGAAGCATTGGCGTTGGCTAAATAGTCATCCAATTTGGCAACCGGTGTATTGACCGATGTCTGGTAGTCAAAGGTACTTTTGTAAGAATGAGCAAACATCATTTTGGGCGGGTCGACAACATACATATAGCGATCAAGAGCGTCTGCCAATGCCTTCTCGTCCGCCACCTCCAAAAAATGAACGATATCCAGGGCTTTGTCGATCTCGCCCATATCCGAATAGGCGTACCCGATTTCAGCATAGGCGCCGTAAAAATCATCCTTGATGTCGATGGCATCTTCAAACTCGCGGATGGCGTCCTCGTAACGCCCTTGCTGGGCATATGTCATTCCCAGACCATGTTTTCCAGCCGGCTTGTCCGGCTCTAAGCGATGAACGTTGTTAAAAAGGCTTTCGGCATCACTGTAGCGCTCGACATTCAGATAGCCTTGGCCCAGATAGTAGGAATTGGTGGCATTGGGGTTGATTCTTACAGCCTCTTCATATTCTTGAACGGCTTCTTCATAGCGATTCTCACTCACATACAGATTGCCTAAAGTAACATGGGTGTCGTCACGATTAGGGTCCAGGCGAATGGCTTCCTTATAGGACTTTATGGCGCTCTCGGTATCTTCGAGCTGGAGGTAGGATTGGGCCATGTAGTTGGCGGCATCGACCGCATACGGCGAGTCCTGGGATAAACCGATCGCCCTTTTAAATTCTTTGGCAGCACCCTTGTAGTCCTTGCTCAGGTATAAATCGATCCCGTTTTGCAGAGCGTTGTTTGCCAGTCTGTCTAACTCTCCCTGCCCCTGAACGGTCGCCGAAAAAACTGCATCGGTGCTGCTGACACCCACGAATTCCATGTTTAGTCACCATCTGGATCAAAGTTATCATTCATCGAGCTAATTATCGGCCATTTCATGAAATAACTTGAGCTTCTTTTTATTCCCAATCCATCCGGGTCTCACTAAACTCGTCAAAAAATTGACATTTCTAGATTACAAAAATTAATCGAGCTTTAGGGGCTATTCGAGAGCGGCGATATATCAAAATCCTTCAAATGGCATGACAACCAATCGGGTAGTTTCCAATAAAACAACTATATCAGTAGGTTAATGCGATTCTTGATTCAGCCGGGGCAGTTATTGATTGGCTTTCAAATCAAAGAGATTCCGTCTATGGTAGAAGTGGACTAATCCAATTTTCTTGGTATGAAAATTGCAGCAATGCATGGTCAGGGTCAACGAAGGGGTTCGATTTTATTAGATAAATAGATGCCGGTAATATTTCACGCTCATTCCGGCAAACGTAAGATCGGTCATCAAAGGAAGTTAGATTTCCATTTTTCCTTTCGTTTGCAAGATCTAATAAGCAGCCCTCACCAATAGTGAGAGCATCGGTCGGTGGAAATGATGGAAACCTCCCGCAGTTTTTTTTCGAGCCGTGCCATATATCGTCAAATCTCCCGATATAATTATGCCCATGAGTGAAGATAAAGCTTTGAAGGCAACTGCTATTTTACAGGGGCGGATGGGCTCCACGCGCCTGCCGGGCAAGGTTTTCCTACCGCTGGCCGGCAAACCGGTCATCCAACACGTATATGAGCGAATTCTAAACTGCCGGAATATAGATCGTGTAATCGTTGCTACGACCAATGAGGATAAAGACGACTGCATCGTCGATTTGTTCGATGGACTGGGCGTGACCGTTTTTCGCGGCAGCAACAAAGATCCCCTGGATCGATATTACCAGGCAGCGACTGAATATCGTGCATCGGATGTGGTGCGAATTATGTCTGACTGCCCGCTGGTGGATCCCGGTATTGTGGATTTGATTATCCAAAAATATTTCAATGGACGCTTCGACCTTTGCAGCCTGGGCGGCGAATTTCCCTCAGGCTTGGATGTCACTGTCTTCTCTTACCAGGCCTTGAAAAAATGTTGGCGGGATTCGCGGTTAGCGTCGGATCGGGAACATATCACCTCCTACATGTCCAAGAATCCGCACCTGTTCAAACTCGGTGTCGTTGATTTTTTCCAGGGGCTTCTCCATCACCGCTGGACGATGGATCGTGAAGCTGACTACCAATTCATGGTTGAGATTTACGACGAGTTGTATGACCGGGACAATCTATTTGATTACGAAGATATTTTAAACCTATTGGATGAAAAGCCGCAACTGTATCAGATCAACGCCGATCTCCCGCGGGACGAAGGCATTCGGACCGCAGTTGAACAGGACTATGAGATGTACTAAACGGCTGGGTTGGCTAATCAAGTTATAGAAAAAGATGATAGGTTAAAATGACTGAAGCTGAAATAAGGCATCAAATTGCCGGTCTTGTGGCTGAATTGCACAGAGGCAAAAAAGAAGGGGGTCCGTTTATTCCCGGCCAAACCCCGATCCGGTATGCCGGTCGGATTTACGATGAGAAGGAGGTGCAGGCTGCCGTTGAATCTTCGCTTGACTTCTGGTTGACCGAGGGACGGTTTGTAGAGGCATTCCAACAAGCACTCAGCGAAAAAATCGGCGTAAAACATGCCTTGCTGGTCAATTCCGGCTCTTCTGCCAATTTGCTGGCGGTCACGGCCCTGACATCCCCCCTGTTGGGCAACCAGCGCCTGAATCCCGGCGATGAAGTTATCACCGTTGCGGCCGGGTTTCCCACCACATTGAATCCGATCATTCAAAATGGTCTGGTGCCGGTATTCGTGGATGTCGAGCTTCCGACATACAATGTCAAGCCCGAGGTCCTGGCGGCGGCGCTGACACCCAAAACTCGGGCCATTTTCTTAGCGCACACCCTGGGAAATCCCTTTGATCTCGAACGAATCGTGAAACTGGCAGATCAGCATGACCTGTACCTGATCGAGGATAATTGTGATGCTTTAGGTTCACGATTTCATGACCAAAATACGGGGACTTTTGGACACCTTGCAACGTGCTCCTTCTACCCGGCCCACCACATCACGACCGGTGAAGGCGGAGCCGTGCTGACTTCGCACCCTAAGCTTGCGCAAATTGTGAGGTCTCTGAAAGACTGGGGACGGGATTGCTACTGCAAACCGGGTGAAAGCAACCGGTGCCGTCGCCGCTATGCGGGTCAATGCGGTAAATTGCCATATGGATATGACCATAAATTTGTTTATTCACACATCGGGTACAATTTGAAGATGACCGATATCCAGGCGGCTATCGGCTTGGAACAACTAAAAAAACTGGATCGTTTTTGTCAGATACGGCGTGATAATTTCAAATCCTTGTTGGACGGTTTTCAGGACTTCCGGGATTTTTTTGTCCTGCCTGAAGCAACTGCAGGTTCAAATCCCGCGTGGTTCGGATTCCCGGTTACCGTCAGAGAGGGCGCCGGCTTTACGAGAACCGAGTTGGCCGACTACCTGGATGAAAACAGAATTGAAACCCGGTACCTGTTCGGGGGCAACTTGGCCCGCCAGCCGGCCTACCAGGGTATCGTTCAGCGCACCTTCGATAATTTGGCCAACACTGATCGAATTATGAATAACTCATTTTTTCTGGGCACTTTCCCGGGAATCGGCCGGGAACAGATTGACTATACGTTCAATGTTCTGCATGAATTTGTCAAGTCCCGTTGAATACCGGTCTTAACCGGTCGTTATATAATCTTAAAAAGGCGATTGGGGAAAACATCGCATTATCCCGGATTTAAATGAAAGGAAGTCAAATGCACCAGGACACTCCAGTAGTCATTTTGTGCGGGGGATTGGGCACGCGTCTGCGGGAGGAAACGGAGTTTCGGCCCAAACCCATGGTCAAGATCGGAAATCATCCGATCTTGTGGCATATTGTGAAGATCTATCTGCATTACGGATTCTGCCGCTTTGTTCTCTGTTTGGGGTATAAGGGCGAGATGATCAAAGAATACTTCTACCGCTACCAGGTAATGAACAATGACATTACCGTGAGGTTGGGATCGAACAGCGGTGTCAAGTGTCACAACGGCTGCGATGAACAGGACTGGGAAATTACGTTGAGCGATACCGGAGCCGATGCCCTGAAAGGTGCCAGGATTAAACGGATTGAAAAGTATATCGATGCCGATAATTTCATGGTGACCTATGGCGATGGTCTGGCGGATATCAATTTAGATGAACTTCTCAAATTTCACCTGTCCCACGGCAAAATCGGCACGGTTGCGGGGGTGCGGCCGAAGTTTTTAAAATTCGGGGAGCTGAATATCGATGCGAACCAGGTCATCCAATTCTCCGAAAAGCCGGTATACAACGGCAATTACATGAACGGCGGGTTTTTCGTCTTCCACCGGAAGTTGTTCGACTATCTTGAAGACCGGGATGATTGTGAATTCGAGGCAAAAACCCTGCAGGATCTGTCTCAAAAAGGCGAATTGATGGTTTACAAACACGACAAATTCTGGGCCTGTATGGATACCATCAGGGATGCTGAATACTTGAATAGCTTGTGGAGCAATAACCAGGCGGAATGGAGAGTCTGGTAGCCCGTTTATTTTGGAGTTTCTTATGACTGGCAGAGAAGATCTCTTTCAAAATCTGTTTGTGTTTGACCTGGCCAACAATCACATGGGCGATGCCGTGCATGGCAAAAGAATTATCAATGAAATTAGCCAGGCGACGAGTCCCTTTGATTTCCCTTGTGCCTTGAAGTTTCAATATCGGGATCTCGACACTTTTATTCATCCGCAATACCGGGACAGCGCCGATTTCAAATATGTCAAACGCTTTCAGGAAACGCGGCTCAATGATGATGAACTCTTAAGTCTTAAACAGGAAGCTGACAAACTCGGATTCATATCCATGTGTACGCCGTTTGATGAGAAATCAGTGGATAAAATCGTCGCCTTTGATTTTGAAATAATTAAAGTGGCGAGCTGTTCATTCACGGACTGGCCGCTGTTGGAAAAAATTGCCCAGACGGACAAGCCTATTATTGCCTCGACTGCCGGTGCTTCATTACAGGAAATCGACCGGGTCGTTATTTTCTTCAAACACCGGCGCAAAAAGTTTGCCATCATGCACTGCGTTGGGGAGTATCCCACCGCCGAAGATCATCTTAACCTGAACCAAATCGACTTTTTCAAAAGCCGGTTTCCTGATATCGCCATCGGGTATTCGACCCATGAAGACCCCGCCAACCTGGATGCCGTTAAACTGGCGGTTGCCAAAGGCAGCCAAATTTTTGAGCGGCATATAGGCATTGCAACGGAAAAATATAAACTCAATGCTTATTCCTCCACCCCGGATCAAGTGGCCGATTGGATGAACGCGGCGCGTGAAGCAATGCAAATGTGCGGTATCGCCGGGGAGCGAAGAGAAATTTATCAAAAGGAAAGAGACGATCTGCAGGGCTTGAAACGCGGTGTGTTTGTCAAAAGAGATATTGCGCCGCATCACAAGATTGGGTTGGAAGACATCTTCTTTGCCATACCCCAATTAGACGGGCAGATTACCGCCAATGATATATCAAAGTATTCCGAATATATCCTTCAAACCGAATTGAAGACCGGCGATGCCCTGCGGAAAAAGGATGTTACCGTCAGAGACATCACGGATTATGTTACCCAAGCGGTCATCAAGGTCCGCGATATGCTGATTGAAAGCAAAGTGCACTTGCCGCATATGCTGCAATTCGAACTTTCACACCACTACGGGTTGGAGCAGCTTGAGTCCTGGGGCGCGATTATCATCAATTGTGTCAATCGCCAGTATTGCAAAAAACTCATCATCATGCTGCCCGGCCAACGGCATCCGAACCACTATCACAAAATTAAAGAGGAAACATTTCAAATTCTTTCGGGCGAACTTATTCTGGATCTCGGAGACGGCGAAAAACGGTTTGGCCCGGGAGACATTGTTTTGGTCGAAAAAGGCGTCAAGCACAGTTTCCGCTCCGAAACAGGAACAATTTTCGAAGAAGTATCCAGTACCCATTATCCGAATGACTCTTACTATGACGACCGGAAGATCTTGGAAAATCAAAACCGCAAAACGGAAATGACTTTTTGGACGGATTGGTTTTATGAATCCCTTGAGTAGATATGAGCATGCTGACGGTAGCCTGGGATGTCGATGATGTTTTAAATAACCTCATGCACACCTGGTTCGATGCCTGGTGGCGACCGGGACATCCGGCCTGCAATTTGAATTATACGGATCTATCGGAAAACCCGCCCCATCAAATTCTCGGCGTGGCCCCCTTGGAATATCTGAAATCTCTCGATGAGTTCAGGTTAACCGGATGTTATGAGCAGATGCCGCCCAATCTTCAGGTACTCGAATGGTTTCAACGCAGCGGGACTTCATACCGGCATATGGCCATAACGGCCGTACCGCGCCGGGCGGCTTCCGTGAGCGCAGCCTGGCTTTTCAGGCATTTTGGCGACTGGATTCGCAGTTTTCATTTCATTCCGTCTCCCAGGGCGGAAGATATTCCGACCGGTTATGATACGAACAAGGCGGACTTTTTAAAAAGACACAATCAGGTCGATATCTTCATCGATGACCATGCCGGCAACATTCGTGAAGCAGCGGCATTGGGAATCCGCTGTTTTCTAGTATCCCGGCCCTGGAATTCGGGCGGGATGCCGATCCGGGAAATCCTGGAATTATTAATTTCAACGCTGACTAGCGGTCAGCAAAAAATTGCTGAAGATAAATGAAGATAAAACTCTCAGATTATGTTTTTAAATTTTTAGGCGGCGCCGGAGTCAAGGATGTCTTTTTGCTGGCCGGCGGAGGAAGCATGCATCTGGTCGATTCCTTGGGCGCGCGAGGGGATATTGAATATGTCTGCTGTCTGCATGAGCAGGCTGCGGTGATTGCGGCCGAAGCCTACGGGCAATATACCAATCACCTGGGAGTGGCCCTGGTTACAACGGGGCCCGGCGGAACCAATGCCATAACCGGTATAGCCGGCGCCTGGATCGACTCCACTCCCATGTTGGTGATATCCGGGCAGGTCAAGCGTCAGGATCTGCTTGGCCGTGTTGGGGTGCGCCAGATGGGCATCCAGGAAGTCGATATCGTATCTCTGGTTGCCCCGATCACCAACTACGCGGCAACGGTCGTCGAGCCTGAAAAGATCAGATACCATCTGGAAAAAGCCCTGCACCTGGCAACAACCGGCCGAAAAGGGCCGGTGTGGCTGGATATACCATTGGATGTGCAGGGAAGTACCATTGAAGAAAATAAGCTAGAGAGGTATGAAGTCCCGGCTGTGGAATACGATCGCCGTCAAATTGAATCTCAAGCCAAACACACTCTCAAGCTATTGGCCCAAGCTCAAAGACCGGCTATCCTGCTGGGAAACGGCGTCAGATCTTCCGGTTGCCTGGACGATTTTTATCAACTCATCGAACGGCTGAAGATTCCGGTTCTGACGACTTGGAAGGCTGCCGACCTGATTCAGGAGACCCACCCGCTTTATGCCGGCAAGCCGGGATCTATCGGCCAGCGCGGGGCGAATTTTACCCAGCAGAATTCGGATTGGCTTTTGACGCTGGGTGCAAGGTTGGATTTGTGCCAGGTGGCCCATAACTATCCGAATTTTTCAAGGGCCGCCAGGAAGATCGTCGTCGATATCGATGGCGCCGAAATCGACAAATTGAAAACTTTTGGCATGCCGGTCGACATCGAGGTGCAGGCGGATGTGGGCATCTTTTTGCGCCGGCTGCTAGATCTGTTCGATGAACAACCGCTGGGAGACTACCACGACTGGCTTGACCGCTGCCGTCGTTGGAAGGATCGATATCCCGTTGTGCTGTCGGACCACAAGGATACGTCAGGCCCGGTCAATCCTTATGCCCTGATCGACAGCCTCTCTGAAATCATGCTGCCGGACGACATCCTGGTGCCCGGCAGCTCCGGCGCCTGTGCCGAAGTTGGGCAACAGGCCTTTCGTCTGAAAAAGGGGCAGCGAATTTTAAATACACCGGGTTTGGGGGCGATGGGATTTGGATTGCCGGCTACGCTGGGCGCCTGTCTGGCCAGCGGAAAACGACGGACGATTGGTTTGGTTGGCGATGGCGGCGTTCAACTCAACATCCAGGAATTGGAAACCCTGTCCCGTCTGCAACTGCCGATAAAGCTCCTGATCATGAACAATAGCGGCTATGGATCGATAAAAGCCACCCAGACATCTCATTTTGATGGACGCTTTGTCGGCTGCAACCGCCAAAGCGGGTTGACGCTGCCGGATATCTGCCGGGTAGCGGAGGCTTACGGGCTTCAGACCATTCGCATTGAAAACCAGAAGAACTTAGTGGGAAAGCTACGTGAAGTCATCCAAACCGAAGGTACGGTAATTTGCGACATTCTGGTGGATCCCGATATCCCGACATCACCGCGGGTCTCCTCCCGGGTCCTGAAGGATGGCCGCATCGTCTCCAGTCCACTGGAAGATCTCTGGCCGTTTTTGCCCAGATCTGAGTTCAGCGAAAATATGGTCATAACCCCGTTAGAGGAGTAATTGGTGCAGAAATTACTGATCACCGGCGGAGATGGTTTTATCGCCCGAAGCCTGGCGGAGGGATTGGCGGACGACTTTCCGATTGAATCGGCGAATCGCCAGGTGCTTGATCTGACTGATTCCGAAAAAGTCGCCGATTATTTGAAAAGAAATAGGTTCGATACCATTATTCATACGGCAACCTATGATGCGGCGCCTTATTTTTCGACCAAAGATCCCGCCCAGGTGCTGGAGCAGAACTTGCGAATGTTTTTCAATATCGCGCGCTGCCAGGACGATTTCGGCAAAATGATCTACTTTGGCTCGGGCGCTGAATTCGGTCGGGACCACTGGCACCCCAAAATGAGCGAGGACTATTTCGGGGCCCACGTGCCGGAAGATCAATATGGACTTTCAAAATATATCATGACCCAGCATGCCCGGCTGAGCAGCAATATATACAACCTGCGAATTTTCGGGCTTTTCGGCAAATATGACGATTGGCGTTATCGATTTATCCCCAATACCTGCTGCCAGGCGGTTTTCGATATGCCGATTACGATCTACCGCGATGCAGTCTATGACTTTCTGTTCATTGATGACCTGGTGAGAATTGTGCGCTGGATAATCAGCGGCCAACCTTCCCGGAACATATATAACGCCTGTTCGGGTCGTGCTTATGGATTTAAGGAACTGGCGGAGACCATTGTCGAAATATCCGGCAAGAACCTGGATATCAATCTCAAACAAAAGGGCCGGGGCCGGGAATACAGCGGTGACAACGCCCTGTTGCTGCAAGAATTGAATGGATTTCAATTTACGCCGATTCGAGAATCGATTCAACAGTTGTATCAATGGTACCAGCAGCATCGCCACCTAATTGACAGAACTGAGTTATTGGCTGCCTGACCCGGACAAGCCGGAATTGAAAATTGAGGATAAAAATGCCTGTTGACAACTGCCGGGTTTGCGGGAGTGTTTTTTTCGAAAATCCCCTGCTTATCTATGAAAACATGCCCAAAGCGGCCCAGTATTTGCCGGATGCCGCGTCCCTGCACCTGGATCGGGGCGCCGACCTGAGCGTCGTGCAGTGTTCGGCCTGCGGGCTGGTGCAGTTGGACAATGATCCGGTGCCCTACTATCGGGAAGTCATCCGGGCGGCCGCCATTTCAAGGGAGATGACCGACTTCCGGCGGGTCCAATTCGGCGAATTTGTCGAAAAATATGCGCTAAAAAATAAGAAGATCATCGAGATTGGCTGCGGCTATGGTGAATATCTGGCAATTCTCCAACATTGCGATGTAGATCCTTTCGGCCTGGAGTATTCTGAGACGGCAGTCCACAGCTGCAATGCCAACGGTTTGAAGGCCATTCAGGGATTTATTGAATCGAATACCGAAAAGATAACGGATGCGCCTTTTGATGCATTCTTAATCCTGAATTTTTTTGAGCACCTGCCGGATCCTAACCGGACCCTGGCAGGCATCTCTAATAACCTGACAGATGACGCGGTCGGCATGGTTGAAGTTCCGAATTTCGATATGATTTTGCAAAAGAACCTCTTTGCCGAGTTTATCAGCGATCACCTTTTCTATTTCACCCGGGAAACTTTGATCAACACCTTAAGCCGAAACGGATTTGAAGTTATTGAATGCGGGGAAATTTGGTTTGACTACATCATCTCAGCAACGGTCAGAAAGAGAGAAAGATTAGACATTTCCATTTTTCAACAGCATCAGGAAAAATTGAAGAATCAAATTGCCGATTATCTCAGTCGATTTGCAGATCAAAAAGTCGCGATCTGGGGCGCCGGTCACCAGGCGCTGGCGGTTATATCATTAACCGATATCGGCAGTAGAATAAAATGTGTGGTTGATTCGGCGCCGTTTAAACAGGGGAAATTCACCCCGGCTTCACATGTTCCCATCATATCGCCGGAAGATCTATATGAAGCGCATGTAGAAGCGATAATCGTTATGGCGGCCAGCTATTCCGATGAAGTGGCCCGCATTATCAGGAAGAACTATCCACCCGGTATGCAGGTGGCTATTTTAAGAGATTACGGATTAAAGGAACTGGAATAAGGCAAATTATGCCTATCACCCATAGACCTATGAGAGATTATCACCTCTGCCGGCACCGGATCGGATATTCCTCATGACTAGCGATGTAATGGTCAGCATTATTGTTCCGATGTATAATTGCACCAGCTTTATCAGGCAATGCCTTGACAGTGTGGCAAACCAGAGCTGGCGCAACATCGAGGCCATCCTTGTCGATGACTGTTCAACGGACAACACGGTCGAAGTGGTTCGCCGCTTGGTGGACAGTGACCGGCGTTTCACATTAATTTGTGCGGCGGAAAACGGGGGGCCGGGACATGCACGGAATTTGGGAATTGCTGCTGCCAGGGGAGACTTTTTAATCTTCCTGGATGCCGATGATTGGCTGAATCCTGACGCGGTAGCGACATTGCTGCACGCCCAGAGCAGCAGTCAGGCTGATATTGTTGTCAGCGCCTTCGATAAAATCCAAACCGCACCGCAACAGACGATAACGATCTCCCATTTTCCGGAATATCAGAATCTCACAAAGCCATCAATCAGCCAATATGCCTTGCAGTACATGCGTGAGCCCGGGAAATTCATGATGTTCTCATATTGTTGGGGACGGCTGTTCAAAGCCTCGACCATTAAAAAGTACAAGCTCGAGTTTAGACCCAATCTTCGCATATGTGAAGATGTTCTATTTAATTTTGAGTATCTACGCTGGTCGCACAAACTGGTTTACATCAACGTTTCGACCTACAATTATCGTTTTGGCAGTCCGAATTCAGCCGCCATGGCCTTTATTTTGAAAGATGAAAAGCCGCTGTATTTCTACCTGGATATCTGGCAGGCCTACTGCGGAATTTTGGCTTTCGTCGAAGAGTTCGGCCCGGACTCTGAACTGTCAGATGCGCAGCAAATCACCCGACTTGGGCACATTTCCCACTCGATTGTCTTGCTGATCAGGGCATGTGGAAACAGCCAGGGCAAACTACTCTATGAATTGGTTCGGAGTATGGTTCATCATCCGATCGTCAAGGAGAATCTGAAATTCTACTTTCCCCTAGCGGGCCAGAGTCGAATGCTGCCCTTGTTTATGAGATTGAAACTCGTGCTGCCGCTCATTTTATTATGCAAATACAAATACCGAAAACGCTACCGTCCCAAGTTAAAGAAAACCTGAGCCCGGGAGACTATTCGTCTGCCCCTGCTCAAATGCACCTGTCCCTGCTTCAGGCCATGAGTGGCAGAATCGTTATTTTCGGGGCCGGAGTTGCAGGGGAAGCGTTGTACCACGTCTGCCGGGATTGGCACATTGAAGTCAACTGTTTCTGTGACAACAACCGCCATAAAGCCGACCGCTCCTTGTGCGGGATACCCGTGGTGCATGTTTCCGAAGTTGGCAAGCGATTGGAAGATCCGGTTTTTTTGATTTCCGCAGCTGACATTTTCGATGTCGTCGAGCAGCTGGAAACCCTGGGATTTCAAAAATGGTTCGATTCCAGTCTGCTGTTGAATGAATTTGACGTTCAGCGACATGATTTGAGCGTCCCGGCTGATTTTGCCGATTATGTCATCAGCACCTGCATCGTTTGTCATCAGGCCTTTCGCAATCCGCAGTCCATTTTTCTGCGCAGCGTGGACCTGGTCATCACCGAGCGATGCTCTTTGCGATGTCGCGACTGTGCCAACCTCATGCAATACTATCGCAAGCCGCGCAACTATCATCTGCCAAACATCATGGAGGCCGTCGACCGATTGGCTGATATTGTGGATTCGGTCAACGAGATCAGGGTCATCGGCGGTGAGCCTCTGATGAGCCCGGCCTTTAGCGACGCTGTAAAGCGACTCAACAAGGAACCCAAGTTTCGAAAAATCATCATTTATACCAATGGCACAATTTGCCCGCCCGAACAACGCCTGGATCAATTGGAAAGTCCCAAAGTTCTATTTTTTATCACGAACTACGGCAAGTTATCAAAGAACCTAAAACGCCTGACGAGGCGGCTTGACGAGCATAACCTCCGGTATTTCGTCCAGCCCGCGCAAGGATGGTCCCGGTGCGGCAACATTGGATGGCATCACCGGGATCAGCAGGAGCTTCAGGCAGTTTTCAACAATTGTTGCGCCAAACATCTGGTGACGCTGATGAACGGCAATCTATATCGCTGTCCGTTTTCCGCCAATGCATCAACTCTGAAAGCCATTCCAAATTATTCAGAGGACAGCGTAGCGATCTTCGAAAAGTCTAACCTGCGGCGGAATCTGAGCAGCATCAAACAAGATGTGCTGCAGCTTCTTTCACAGCGACATGCGCTGCAAGCCTGCAACTATTGCGAAGGCCGACCTTTTGGTGCACCTGAAATCGAGCCTGCGATTCAGGCCGGACACCCGCTGGATTACACTGAGATCTGTTGCAGTAAAACAAGTTAACGTTATATTAGCCATTTGAGAGTGAGTCCAATGTCACAACAACCTAGCGAATTGAGTCAAATTGAAAACGATAAGCGGCAGGCCCTGAAAATTGCCAAACCGCGGGTGTATGAGAAGGTGATGCATTACGAGGATAAGGTTAAGCGCGGTGAAAGTATTGCCATTCTTCAGTTCCAGTACGACTACCGCTGCAACCTTCGCTGCCGCCATTGCTGCATCAGCACGATGAGCAAAAAGCAGCGTTCGTTTACCCCGCAAGACATAAAAGAGCTATCGCGCCAGGCCGATGCCATGGGGTTGGCGCATTGGGTCATCACGGGCGGGGAACCTTTGACCTTTCCCGATTTCGACGAGATTGTCGAGGCCATTGACCCGGGAAAATTCTATATCTCATCGGACACGAACGGTTGGCTGTTGGATGATGAGCGGGCCAAACATCTCAAACGCATCGGGGTGGACAAAATTCAATTGAGCCTCGATAGCCTGAACGCCGAGGAGCACGATGCGTTTCGCCGCGCCAAGGGTTCGCACGAACGGGCCCTGCGGGCCATCGACGCGGCCCAAAACGCAGGTTTGAATATCATTATTGCCACGGTGGTGACAAAACAACGCATCCGCTCTCAGGAATTGATAGATTTTTTAGAGTTTGCCAAGCGCAAAAATGTCCCGGTGTTCATTACCTTTGCCAAGCCTGTCGGTTCCTGGCAGGGTAATCTGGAAGTCATCATCGACGAAGATGACTTGCAATACCAAAAGGAGCTGGAAAAGGAATATAATGTTTTCACCCATTTGACCCCGGCTTATGGAATGGATTTGGGATGTATCGCCGTCAAGCGGATGGTTTCCATCACCCAATATGGGGACGTTATGCCATGTCCCTATATTCATGTTTCGCTTGGCAACTTTTTCGAGGAACCCTTCAAAGACATCGTAGAGCGTGGTTTGAGGATCAAGCATTTTGGCGAGTATACCGACACCTGTCTCATCGCCATTGACCGCGAGTTCATCGATACCTACGAATCAAAGTTGGTCGGCAAACCGCTTCCGGTCCCCTGGCAGGACGTGTTTCCCCCGGAAGATATGATCTGAATGTTGCATGAATTTTGCATAATATCTTCGCGGACCGAAATGTGCTGATCTCTATGAACTCGAAAACAATTAATCAAGGAGTCTTAAATGCTTAAAAATCCTGTCACCAATAACCCCCAAAACCCGCTCATCAGTGTTCTTGTCTATAACTATGTTGGCGAATACCTTAGTCAATGTTTTGACGAAATTTTTAACCAGGATGTCATCAATAACATTGAAGTGATATTCATCGACAACGCGTCGACGGATGGTTCGTGGGATATTGCAGTAGAATATGCAGCCAAGTATGATGGCGCCATCACACTCAAGCGCAACAATTTAAGCGGATTGGCAGACAACCTTTTTCATAGTCTAACCATGGCCATCGGTAAATATTATGTCATGTTGACCGGCAACGATAAATTTGTACCGGAATATGTGAAGCATTGTGTGGATGCAATGGAGTCTGATCCTGCTTCAACTTTTGAAAGGGTAAAGCGCAATACCGAAATCCCCTCCGAACGACCGAATATAAAAAACAAGCCCCTTGTCAGCGTACTGATCCATAATTTCAACTACGGATGCTACCTCAGGCAATGCCTCGATAGCGTGATCTCCCAGACCTACGATAATATCGAGATTGTATTTTCCGATAATGCCTCTGAAGATGATTCATGGGAGATAGCGGTTGAATATCAACGTAAATATCCCGGCATGATGACCATCTTCCGCAACCGGAGAAACTTCGGGCCGAATATCAATTTGCAAAACTGCTACAATAATATTAACGGCAAGTACTTTTGCGTTTTATGTTCGGATGATGCGATGCACCCGGAATTCATCGAACAATGTGTATGGGCCATGGAAAACAATCCCAATGTGGGATACACGATTACCCATCGCACGATTATTGATGAAAACGGTATCTCTACAGAGGAACCGCCATTTTATAACCAGTCGTGCATTATCCCCGGCGCCGAGCAGGCGGCAGTCTACATGATGGCGGCGGTAAACCCAAGTATATCGCAGATTATGTACAACTACCAAAGATCCCAGACCAAACTGCCCACCGAAAACATACTTTCCCGCTGGTTTGCCCAGCGCATACTTGATTTTAATCTGTGCTGTGATTTTGACGTGGCCTATATCGATCAGCCTTTGCTTCTGAATCGTGTGCATTCAGGCAGTGATTCGTATAATATATCCAACAGTTTGGTGGAGATATTTGGACAATATATTTTGCCGCATCAATTTGTCGAAATTGCAATAAGCAAGAATAATATGAACAAGGCCATGGAGCGTTTGCCCCAGGCGATGGAAAAACTTGGTCAGTTATGTTTACGATATTCAGTGAATGCTTTAGCCAAGAAGGATGAGATTAATGCCAAGAGATATTTTCATCTTTCCCAAGCGGTTGCACCGGACATCGCTGCCAGCACGGTATTTCAAAAGTTGCATGATTACTGGAATGCCGACGCCGGGGAAAAATCCAGGATAATCCTCGCAATGCTATCCACTGATAATCTGACGACAAGAAGCATTTCATACGACCCGCCTCCTGGAAGCATCTCAATTGAAGAAGAATCGCCCCGGGCGCATCTGTCGGTTGTGGGAGCTTAAATGAAGACTGTGCGTTCCATGAATGCCGCTAGAGCGGTGATAGATAAAGCCGAATATTTATGTTTGTTCGGCATTGGCGTGCTGCTGAACGAATGCTATGAAAAACTCGTGCTTTCAATCGGGCGTGAGCCAGATTTTTTAAGCGACAATGCACGGGAAAAGTGGGGCATGAATTTTTTCGGCAAAAAGTGTATTCCTCCCGAAGAAATCGAACGCTTGGGCGACAAAACGACGGTTATCATAACCATAAGAAAGTACGAAACCATATACGAACAGTTACGCAATATGGGGGTTCAAGATATTATTCTTGCCGGTTTTGACAGCGGTTATTACTCATTGCATGACCTTCTCCCGCTTGATGACGTGGCGGTAAGGGCGTCGAAACAGGTGCAGGATAGTGTGAATTTGGAAGACAAATGGACATTGGTTACAGGAGCTTCACGCGGTGTCGGCCGTCAGATTGCGATTGCCATGGCCAAATTGGGATCAAATATTATTGCCCATTGTCGTTCCAGTTCCCATATCAAAGATTTAGCTGATGAATGTTCCGCTTCCGGGGTCAAGGTGGTGCCGATTGCAGCCGAATTGTCGAATTTGGCAGAGTTGGATCAAATGTTCTTGAAATTGGAGCAATTGGTGCCACAAGTAGACATTGTTTTTAATAATGCCGCCATTTCACCTGAGAGCCAGGTAAATTTCTGGACTTTAACGGGAGATGTTTTTCTGGACTGTTATGCAGTCAACTTAATCGCTCCGATTCGTATATGCCAACGTCTCATTCCACCGATGATTGAACGTGGCTACGGCAGGGTGATCAACCTCAATACCCATATCCAAAAGAAGCCGGATGAAATGGCGTATGCGTGCAGCAAAGCGGCTCTGGACAAATTTGTATATGATTTTTCCCCAAAGCTTCATAACACAGGGGTCGCGATAACATTGATTGATCCTGGTTGGGTACGGACTGACACGGGGGGGGAGGAAGCCCCCAATACCCTTGAGAGCGTTATTCCCGGTGTTCTGTTAGGGGCCGTACTTGAGGGGGATATCAGTGGCCGTCGTTTCAGCGCGCAAGATTATGCTGGCTTGAGCCTGGAAGAAGCCGTCCAAAAAGCGAAAATGCATCTAAATCGCTGCGGTACTCGTCGCTGGGTTTAAGTCTTCAATGCTAATAAATAATTAAGTAAGAGAAAGTCGTTCAATGAACTATCGCACCGATGATATTGTAAAATCATGTCCGCGATTGGAGAGCGGGCTTCGGCTGGGTCCGGAAGGTCTGAGAGCTTGCCAGATGGGATCTTTTGCATCACCCATATACTGGTCGGCCGCAGAGACCGCGCGTACTAAAATTACAAAGCAGATGATTGTTGCGAAGAGAAAATGGCTGCTCGCACTGCTCAACGATAAGCATAGCGACATCACATGCAAACGCTGTATGATGGTGAGAACCAAACGCTATGGAGACATTGATTTTACCAAATTGGGTCAGGTCGATCTTGCGGCAACCACCATCTGCAATCTGCGGTGCAAGTTCTGCTACTTTACCCAAGAAAATTTGTTTCGCAAAGCTGAATATGACGACTTGGCAATCTTGCGAGAATTCAAGGAGGAGGATATCGAATGGGATGCGGTCGTGGACTTCAACGGAGGTGAGCCGGCGCTGCTAAGCAACCTATATGAATACTTTGACTTCTTCGCTTCCCAGCGCATTCGCGTCCGATTCATGACCAATGGGGTTGAATATCACCAATCCGTTTATGATGGTCTGGCTGAAGGATTGATCCAGTGGGTAGTGACCTCGGTCGATGCCGGCACACCCTCAACCTATCGGCGAATTAAAAAAAGAAATAAATACCTTCAAGTATTGGAGAATATGACGCGTTACGCCCACGCCGGCAGCGGCAGCGGAGGAAGACTCGCAATTAAATATATCTTCTGCGGCGATAATTGCAGCGATGATGATATTGCAGGATTTACGTACGCCATGCTGGCCATTCGACCCCACCAAGTATGGTTAACTTTCGATTTTTCTAAATTAGTTGGGTTGCCTGCAGATCAAGAAGAATTTGGCGGACATGATTTTTCAAAGGACATCGAAGCTTATGTCAAAATGTACCGCATGATGAAAAAGCACGGTATTACGCCTGTACACTATTCAATCGGGCACCTTGCGGCGATGTGTGTGCAGGGAAAAATTCTGCTGGAAAGTGTTATGCAGGAAATTGAGAAACCCACTAGACTTAATAGGGCTTCCGATTTATTGCTGGGCAATTTCAGACACAAAGAGGAGAGCTCACCGATACCTACAGCGCATTTCAACACCGGTCCTTTGCGCATCAAGAAGCCCAACCAGCAATCAAAACCGTGGTCACTATGTGACAAACGCGTGCTTATAGCCCCGGCTTGCTCTTCTGCCATTGATCTGCTTGCCGATCAAACCATAAAGGACAGCCAAGTCCTTGGTTTTGTAGACCGGGATCCTCTATTGCGAGGAAAATCAACCAACGGATACGCCATTCATGGTTATGATGCGATTCCAGATTTGGACCCGGAAGTGATCCTCGTGGCCGCACCCCAACAACATAAAGCTGACATCATTCGGCAGATTGCCAAATACACCAGTGATATCGAGCGAATTGCGGTGTTCGAGCAGCCCTGAATTGCAGGCGCGCCAAATGATTTAATTGTCCAAAGCTGAAAAAAATAAAAGTATTTAATCATGACAAAAGTAATCAGCGAAATCATGCGACATACTAGACCCTACCAAGGGGCTGAAATTGTCGCAGAGATCTTCGGGAAGCATTATGCGGCCGCCGTGAACGGGGCCTTGCCGGTCGTGCTGTTTTGTGCCGGCTCCAGCGGAAAAATATTGTGCTCTTTTTTGAAAAGTCATGGCATTTTGCCGGTTTGCTTTTGTGACAACAATCCTACTCGGGTCGGAGCCGAATTCTGCGACCTGCCGATCATATCCTTCGACAGTTTAAAAAAAGAGCATCAGAGAAGCCTTATTCTCATAGCCTCCACCGCTTTCCAAAGTTTTATAAAACGGCAACTGTTGGATAACGGATTCCGGGCAGATCGGGTATTTTCTCTGGATACGGAGGAAACATCGTTTGACCTAATTTTACAAAGAGAGCGAATCTTAATGCTCGCCAGAAACGGCGAGCCGGGTGATTTGCTGAAGAATTTGAAATACGAAGAAGAAAAACTACAAGGCGTTTACGATTTGCTGGCAGATAGAAAGTCAAAAGACCTGTTCGTCAAGCGACTGGCACTGATTGCATCCGGCTACGATTTTCTCTCATACAAGAACTATTTGAATGAATTTTCCGAACCGTGTTTAGAGTTCGGATACGAAAATAGGGCTCGATTAAATAGGGGGGGCAACTATTACTATTTCAACAATGATATTTTAAGGCTGAAAGATGATGAAGTGCTAGTTGATGGCGGTGCCTATACCGGAGATTCGACTGAAGAATTTATTGCGGCCTGTCAAAAAAAACGTTTGAAATTCAAATATATCTATTGCTTTGAAGCTGACCAAGGCAATTACGAACTATTGATGAAGAATACGGCTAAATATAAAAATGTAACTTGCCTGAATTTAGGTCTTTGGTCACATCAGACAAAAGTTCGGTTTATCAGTTCGGCCAAAACCGAATCGCAAGTTGCCAGAATACAGGACGATGGAATTTCCACGCCGGGTACCGCAGACATTGAAATCGATACGACCAGTATTGATGAACAGTCAAATGGTGAGGAAATCAGTCTAATTAAGATGGATATCGAAGGCGCTGAGCTTAAGGCAGTCCAAGGTGCTGCAAATACGATTAAAAAATATGCTCCGAAACTTGTTATCAGCGTTTATCATGGAAACAGCGATTTATTTGAAATTCCGCTATTAGTGAAGCGCATTTTACCAAATTACCAACTGTATTTGCGTCATTTAGGCAATTACTTCGATGATACGGTGCTTTTGGCGATCACATAACCAACGATTCCAGAGCTGTTTGTTTCAGAGTCAGTTGGTCGCGATTGAAGTATAGGGAAAGACTGCATGACTGAAAAATTAAATCAATCTGTGGATCAGAATTACAGCGAAGAGCTAACTAAAGAAGATTTTTTAAAGACCATTTTTGGCCATCACATCCAGGAAGTTTCCGAAGGGGTGCCGGTTGTTCTATTTGGTGCAGGAATGATGGGAACGCTATTATGCGATACCTTGAAGATAAACGGAGTGACACCCACATGCTTTTGTGACAATGATGCTGCCAAGTGCGGTACTTCCCATCGCCACACCCCGGTGATAACATTTGGCGAACTTAAAGAGTCATATCGGAATGGTTTGATTGTTCTCGCTTCAAAGACGTACTCAAAAGAATTCGAGCGGCAGCTATTGAATAATGGATTTCAATCGGATCGAATCGTATACCTTGGAACAGATCGGGTAAAGCAGGCCTACAGACCCTTTGTTACCATTCGAACAGTCCAAAAATGCAATTCCGGCTGCATTATGTGTTTCCATCGATCGCTTAAGCCCATTAATGACTTAATTATGCCCATGGAAGAATTTGAACATATTCTTGATAAAGTTTTGCCTAATACAGATCAGATATCATTTACCGACTATGGTGAATTTCTTTGTGATCCCTTCGTATATCGACGATTTGATTTGCTAAGGGACAGGATGGAAGAATATCAAACTTTTCATCAAATCACTAACGGGTCACTTCTTACTCAAAAAAATATCAAAAAATGTTTCGCAGCCTTGAAAAATGTGAGTCTGGCCATATCGCTGGATACGACAAATGAGGATTTGTATCGGAAAATCAGACAAAATGGTCATTTTAAACAGGTCATTGAAAATATCCGTCAATTACGATCTTCATTGGATGCCGTTGGGGTGGTGAATCTGACCCTTTGCCTGTCCATGGTGATGATGAAGTCAAACATCGAAACACTCCCTGGATTAATCAGGTTTGCAAGCGAGGTTGGCAGTGGCGTTTATGTCGATCATTTAGATATGTCTTTTGCGCCAGAATCATTAAATGTGGAATCGCTTTTTCACCACCAGGAGTTATGCAATAAAGTTGTCAACGAGTGTAAGTCATTAGCAAATAAACTTGATGTCGACTTTAATCATCCGCCTATGTTCGGTTGCGGGGACGAGGAGGTCATGTACTGTGATCAGATATCCGGCACCGGTCATATCTGCATCCTGCCGGGTGGTGATGTTAATCCATGTTGTATCAGTCCGTTGTCTATTGGCAATGCCCTCACCGATTCATACTCTGATATAGTTAGCGGATCGAAAGTAAAAAACTTAAGACATGCGGTTGAAAAAGGTCGGCTACCTGATCCTTGTGTAGGCTGCAGATTATTGTATTCTAGGAACAATTACCTGAGTAATCCCGAATTTTATGGAATGCAGAAGTGGCTGTCCGACTCGGATTCAAAACGACCAGGGATAAAACAGGAAAATTAGAAATCAACTGTTTTAATCAGATTGAATCCGAGAAAATTATGTCTGATGTCGAACTCGGACGATGAAAAAAAATTAACCGTATTATCATGATTTATCAAGCCTAAAAAGGAGTATTGATATGGTTTCACATCCTCCGGAGTATAAACCCGCGGTTACTATCTTTACCACTCAACGATGCAACTACCGTTGTATTATGTGCTTTTGGGGCAAGCCTGAAGTCGCGCGAGAACTGCAAAGAGACGACCGAACCATGGATATGCCGCTTTATAATAGAGTGCTCGAAGAGATTACCCCTTATTGTTCTTCAATATCTCTTACGAGCAACGGTGAGTTTCTGATGGATTCCCTTTTCAAGGAGCGAATACCTCCGTTGGTCGCAACCCTTCGCCGGAATCCGGCAATCAAATTTTTCCCTATATCCAATGCCTCACTGTTAACGCGGGAAAAAATAAAATTGTTTGAAGGTATACCTCAAATCGGTTTCACGATATCGATTGATACGGTCGATCCTCTCGAGTATGCATCAATCCGCCGACCTGGAGTTTTATCAGGGGTCTTGGAGAACATCAGGGACTTGCGCGGCAATTTGAGCGAAATCGGAGTCGATGACGTACATATCCAATTAAATATGGTTATCATGAAACGCAATACCTTCTCAGTACCGCAAGCCTTGCACTTTGCTAAGGATATTCATGCGACGCTGTTTGTTGACCACCCTCAGGGATGGGGGCCCGAGAACCTCAGAAATGAATCGCTTTTCGGCGTTCCGGTATTTGCCAATAATTTCTTGGGCATGTGCCGGGATTTGGCGGAAAAGCTCAATGTCGCTTTTGATGCACCACCGCCCTTTGCTATCCTTCCGGAGGAAATCGAGCAATATTATGATTCAAAAACACAGAGAAATACCTCTTGTGCGCAGCTTAACCAAAATGGACCGGTACTGATTGCTGCCAATGGCGAAGTCGGCATTTGCTGCCAGAATATTATATTCGGTAATCTAAACGAGCAGTCGTTTAAAGATATTTTTTTCAGTCCACGCTTTGATGAATACAGAGCGGCCATTGCAGAAGGTGATCCATTGCCCCCTTGCGACCAATGTCGCTGGTTGCAGCGAACTTCGCCATACCTCTATGAATCTGGAGATTATGAACTGGATATACCACCCGAATCGCGCAATTTTGATCCGGAACCGGATTTCAGCGGAAACGGCTTTGTCGAATGGCTGGATGATTTTAGCGAGAAACAGCTGCGAAGCCGGCTGCGCCAGGCCTATGCTGCCAGGGGCAAAAGGCTTCTACACTCAGAGCTTAGAGAAGAACTCGACGCATTGCAGCGGAACGAGGACATGACGAACCAAATGGTGGAATTGATCCAAAACCATGCTAAAGTCGTTGTTTACCCGGCCGGCGGACAGGCTGCCTGGATGCTTAAACATACCATATTACCCAAACTTAACATCCTGGGATTTTCTGATCGTAATCCGGATTTGCAGGGGCAGACGTTTCATGGCTTCAACGTCGTTTCACCCGAGGCAATCACTGATTTAAAGCCGGACATTGTCATTGTGGCTTCGGATCTTTATAAAAAGCAAATATTCAGAGATCTGGCCTACTTGGAGGACTCGGGGATCAGGTTGATATCTGTCTAATCAATCCTATTGATCGTATTCGATATTGCAAAATCTAAAGTACAGGGAGGTGCCATGAAAACAACCACTCATAATAAAGGCAAAAAAAACTATCTTCTGATTGGCCCGCGTGTCTCGCCATACCCATTTCCAGACAATTTTGAATTTATGAAACCTCCCAATGCGCCGTCAGTTCCACATGGCCTGGCATATATATCTTCATCATTAAAATCAGTTCACGAGGGAGTTTACAACCTTAATCTTGAGTTCTGTTCGGGAACTGTGCAGGATGAGGTTCGCCAAGCCATTAGCGATTGTGATGCAGATGTTGTAATGACTACAGGAATTTGTCGACATTTCACCATGATTAAGGAGGTAGTGGATTCCGCTAAAGCAGCGAAGAACGATATCAAAATAATTATTGGCGGCGGAGTTATTTCTTCTAATCCGGAAGTCGCAATGTCGGCATTCGAGCATGGGGACATCGGTGTTATTGGCGAGGGTGAATATACGATCCGCGAAATTGCCCATGCGCTAGAAAATAATTTGGATTTGGACCCTATAAAAGGTATTATTTATAAAAAGGGAAATAATTACAAAACAACGCCGCATCGGGGTGAAATAAAAGACCTTGATTCCATTTTGTGGCCAGATTTTGAAGGTCTGCAGTATGAAAAGCAGCTGAAGTATTCTTCCATAATGAGCATCGTATGCGGTCGATCCTGCCCATATCATTGCACCTTTTGCTCTCATCCATGCGGCCCAACATATCGTGAAAGATCAGTTGAAAGTATTATTGACGAGCTTGAATATTTGATTGAAAGGTATGAAGCCAGAAACTTCTACCTTATCGGTGAGGGGTTATTTGCTAACCGAAAAAAGGCACGTAAGCTGTGTGAGGCGTTAAGTCCTCATAATATTGAATGGTCATGTAACATGCATGCAAGTTTTTGCGAACCGGATATTCTTGAGTTAATGAGAGATAGTGGGTGCTACTCTGTTGGCATAGGAGTCGAGAGCACTAACGATCATATTCTCAAAAACTATAACAAAAAAGTCAGGTTTTCTCAGATCGAAAGAGCCTTGGAAAACTTACGATCAGCTCATATTGCCATATGCGGCAGTTTAATTTGCGGTGACGAGCTTGATGATCAGTCCACTATTGAGAAAAATCTTCAATGGTGGAGACAAAACCGTCAATACCCCATAGATATACTAATTTTATATCTGTATCCTGGTTCGGAACTTTACAAGCGAGCTGTCGCATCCGGGAAAATCAAGGAAGAGATAGCGCACCTAAAGAGCAATTGCCCGCCTCTGAATGTTTCCCAATTAACAGAATATCAATATAATGACTTGTACATGAAAATATCAACTGAGAAAGCGTTTCACACGTTTGCGCCGCCCTCCTACAAGATTATGGATACGGATATTATCAATCGCAAGACCCAATTGCACTATTTATGTGAGTGCGGCCACGAAGACAAATCCTGGATTCGAGGAATATTGATATCTGATGAGTTAATGTGTCCGGTGTGCAGGCGAGTATACACGATACCCTTTCATACTAATTATTCGATCGATTTTAGCGAAGTTGAGCGCAAACATCGTAATATAGCATTCTGGGGTATCGGATTGGAAATGCAACTTTTACTCGATAAGCTTGGCATCGAGTCGCGTCCGGACTTTTTGCTTGTGGATAAGGATCAAAAGAAGCAAGGCCTGCGGTTTAAAAATCAGACCATTCAGGCTCCTGATATATTGCGCAGCAAACAAGTATCAGCAGTTGTCATTACACCAATTGCAAAGGGAGCCAACAATGATTCCATTGAAGCTGAGATAATGAGCCATGGTGTTTCCGAGATTGTGTGTTTCGATTCGATACTGAGTCCTCCGGAAACGGTAGAGTCATGCGCATCACTTGAATTACCAAATTAAAGGTTCACCGCAAAATTGAACGTAAATGCCGAGAATTATCATAAAACTAGATTAGGCGTACTTCTCGCTCAAGGCCGGTTTGCCGGGGATGCCTTTTCTCGTGCCAAAGACCTCGATGGACGCAAGATAATCGTATACGGTGCCGGAAATGGATTCCACTGGATTCTGGAGATCCTTATGCGGATTTACGGATACATGCCGAAGACGGTTTTGGATCGCAGGTTTACTAGTCCGGGCATCTTTGAAGGGATTCCGGCATTTTCTCCGGATGACTATCGGCCAACGGAGACGGAAAAAAGAAATGCTATTGTTATCGTTTCTGTTGGAAAACAGGCGTATCACAAGGAAATAATCCGGGGTTTGAAAGGAATGGGATATCAGAATATAACTTTCCTGATGGATATTTATGAAATTCACAATCCCTTTGGGCTGCCGGAGGCGCTGCAGGAGAAGGGATTCCAATATTATCTTGAACAGAAGGATCACATCTTCAAATGCCTGGATCTATTAGAGGATGATTTAAGCCGAGAAGTATATACCTGCTGCCTTCAAACCCATCTGACACGAAAACCGATTCCGGTGCCGAGTCGTCCACCCGGCGAGCAGTACACGCCTGTCGACATTAAGCTAAAAAAAGGCTACTCCCGCTATATTTATTGCGGTGTCAGCTGCGGTGAAATGAAGCGTGTTCTTCACGATATCGGTAAGGTGGATGAATTGGTTTGCTTTGAACCGAATGCTTTTCAGTTTAAAAAGCTTGTTGACTACCTATTGAAACATAGGGGGCAGGTTGCCCGGCAGGTGTTTGCATATCCTTGTGCGGTTTACAGCCGGGAGGCGCAAATGCCTTTCATTTATACTGATGACAGTTTTGGCAACCGTATTTCGCAAGACGGTCAGGTGCAAATTCAATGTGTGTCTCTTGATCATGTTATACCCACCTTCAATCCAACTTTTATTTCCATGGATATAGAGGGTGCGGAGCTTGAATCTCTTAAGGGTGCTGAAAATACCATCAGAGCAAGCCGCCCGGATTTGGCAATTTGTGTCTATCATGCGCCGAATCACCTTTGGGAAATTCCGCTTTACCTCGATAGCCTGGGACTTGGTTATCGGTTTTATTTGCGAAACTATACGACCTTCACCAGCGAAACCGTGCTTTATGCGACAAGCTAGGCTTTCGGATCATGTGAATGATGGTATTTTGACATGTCGGCAGGACTGTAAAAAAGGAGCATAAATGACGCAGTATAAAAAAATTCTGCGGGCAAAAACCGTCGATCTTTTTCACTATCAGGATTTAACTGAAAACCAGCAACTGAATATCGAGTTTAATACCAGAGAGATGCAACGCTGCGCATCGTCATTGAAATCCGTTCCACAACGTCTGGTGCTGGAGTTAACCAATGCCTGCAATCTTAACTGCATCATGTGCGGTCGTCAATCTACATCTTTTAGCAGCACGTTTTTCGATTTGCAATGGATGAAGGTACTGTCTCCGATTTTGGACCGCGTGACAGAAGTGACTCTTTTTGGTTGGGGCGAGCCCACGGTTCATCCGAAATTTCGACAGATCCTTGAGTATTTGGACCGATTTCCAATAAAGAAATACTTCTTAACCAACGGTATGCTTTTAGATCGATATGCAGAATTAATTGCAGACACCGTCGATGTGATGGCGGTCAGCCTGGATGGTGCGATTCAAAGCACGAACGACCGCATTCGCAAAGGTGCTGATTTCAATAAAATAATCGATAACCTTCGCCTGATGGTCGCCAAGCGCAATGATTCAACCCAAAATCGCCCTTACATTAATTTTGTGATGACGTTGATGCAGGATAACCTGCATGAGTTGCCGCACCTCGTTGAACTTGCTCATTTTATCGGGGTTGAGGAGGTCAAAGCAGTGTATTTGACTTCTTTCTCCGAATCGATGGCGTCCCAGGTTCTCTGGGACCAGCAGGAGAGAATTCAGAAGGTGTTTGAACAGGCAATACGCATCGCACAACGCTGCGGCATTTTGCTTAAGTTGCCTTATCTTCAGGGCGCGGACCCAGCCGGAGATAACCCTCATAAACCATGCTTTGTCGGTTGGCGAGATTTCTTTTTGGGATCGGACGGCTTTGCCCGTCCCTGTCAATCCACCGCCGAAAAATTTGTCAATATAAAGAATTATGTAGACTTCATGGAAATGTGGAATTCACCGCAATTCCAGTCATTTCGTACCAATGTAAACCAGTCTCGATCAATGCCCCATCAATGCGGCGTTTGTTACCAATCAACTTATGCCAATTGGAACAAGTCCAGTTCCTTTTTGCAAAATGAGGTTTCATCTAAATTTGCCCCGGACTGGGAAACTAGCAGTCATGAAAATCCATAAAAAAGGAGTCCCCTTCCCATGAAATTTTGCCATGCCCTTAACGGTTCGTTGAACATCGAAAGAGATCGAGTACATTTTTGCGTCGCAGTGAAGCAAAACCTGCCCACGATCCCCTGGAATCCGGATGAGGATCTGCCTTTAAACCGCATCCAAACGGTCCGAGACGCCATGATTCGAGATCTGAACGGAGATTTGGATCAACCGGTTGACGAGTATAAAGCATACGGAGTTTCCATTTCACATTCCGGTCATCCATGCAAAGGTTGTCGGCATATCGTCGATGTAAGCCCGGATATGGAAATTCCGTCGACCAATCAATTAAACTGCTATTTGCACCTGCAGGCGTTTACCTATTGCAATGCCAAATGCACTTATTGCAATTTACGCATAGATGAGGGGCAAACGCCCCTTAGTCGCGGACGTGATCTAGACCGTGCTGTATACCGGGCTGTAAGCCAAATGCTGGATTCTAACTTAATTGCCCCAACCTGCCGTGTTATTTTTTCAAGTGGTGAGCCGAGCTTGAGCAAAGAGGGAATGGAAGTTCTTTCCAATTTGACCCGCAAAGGATTTCATACGCTAATTAATACCAACGCGATCCGATTTGCGCCTGAAATCGCAGATGCCTTGAAATCAGGCAAAACCCATGTCCAGGTTAGCCTGGAAAGCGGAGATCGGGATAGCTATGTTGTGGTAAAGGGTGTCGATAAATTTGACAGCGTTGCCAAGAACGTTGATCGCTATCTAGCGGCTGCCCAAAACGGCTCGGTTTTTTGGCTCAAATACATTGTTTATTCCCAAACCAATTCACGAGAAAATATTGATAAATTCGTGGAGTTTTGTAGAGAACACCAAGTCAGAAACGTTGTCGTAAACGCCAACTATAATGAGGGAGAAGAGGTAAGCTCTAATTTTCTTGGCCAATGTCCGGCAACTCAAACCGAGAATTTAGAAGAGGTCGCCGACCTGGATTCTTTGAAAGCGTTTGGTTATCTTTCAACCAAGCTCGAAATGCTGGGGATCAACGTCCACAAGGAATTCGCCCATCTAACGCAACACGAGCAGGACATGGTTAAGAACGAATACGCAAGAGCTGTTATCGATGCCTTGGGTCATTCCCCCGCTGCTATGGATGTGGATGTAGCTAACGTTATAAAAGGTTTAGAAATGGCGTCATTGCCGACGGAAAGCCCCGTTTTGCGGCGTCATATCGCCGACCTGCTAAAGGAAACCGCAGCCAAATCAAAAGGCATTGCATTATTCAGCGCCGGTGTCCATGCGCGCTGGATTTGCAGCATTATGGCTGATTTGGATATCAAGCCGGTCGTCATATTTGACAACAACGCGCAAACACCATCCATGTTGAGCTATCCGGTGGCCAAACCGACCGAAGTTTCCAATTATGACGTGGACGCTGTATTTATTGCTTCAAATGCATATCACCTGCAGATTTATAGCCAGTTGACCCAGATGCAGGATTTTGACGGATTAGGCGTCGTTGATCCTTATCTCAACCTGCCATTGCAGTAAAGTAAAGTGCTTAGACTGATATCACAATTAACTTCAAAAATTTAAGGAGAACGTAGCGTGAAATTTTGCCAATCATTGTGGGGTGCCTTAAACATAGAATATGCCAACCGGCATAGGCGCAGTTCCTTTTTGCAAAATTAAGTGTCAACCCGGACTGCCCCGGAATGGCAACGCCAGCATAATGATTAGAGTAACCAGTGGGTTCCGTAATGCTAGGATCCGAATTATTCGCCTGAGCTGAGTTGAAAACAATTCAACCATTCATGGGTAACAAGCTATGAATGAATTAGTGAACAAAATTCTCGAACAAGCGACACCCTATAACAAGGCCGATTTTTGTCACGTAATTTTTGGATCGCGGTACAGCAATAAATTCAAAATTGATCAAACCCTCGTTCTCTTTGGGGCTGGATCTGCCGGTAAAGAATTGCTCTCTGTAATAAGATTTCATGGACTTGATCCGGATTGTTTCTGTGACAACAATGCGGCACTTGCAGGAAGCCATTTCTGTGGACTTCCAGTAATCTCCTTCAATGAATTAACTGAGGCATACAAAAATAGCTTGATAGTTATTACCACCAATAGATACTGCAGAGAGATCCTAATACAGTTACTAGAAGCAGGCTTTGACTCGGGTCAAATTTTTACCATTGCCCATGGGCCATTGAGTTTCTACACGCACATTGACCAATGGCGCTGGTCTTTGGCGGATTTGGAAAAAAATGGAGAAGATCTACTCAGGACCTACAACATCTTATCCGATGTTAAGTCCAAGGATCTATTTATAAAACGAATCGCCCTCTTCGCACAAGGAGCAGACTATCGTTCATTCCGGTCCTTCATTTGTGAACACTCTGATCTCATTGCGGAATTTGGCTTTACTCCACCTTGCCCGGATGAAGATTATGAGAATTACATGTATTTCAATAATGATTTAGTTCAGCTTAAAAAAAATGAGGTGTATGTTGACGTCGGCGCTTATAACGGAGACTCAGCAGAAGAATTCATTAAGGCTTGTATTTCAAACCAAAATGAATACAAAAAAATATACTGTTTGGAACCTGACACTACTAATTATGAACAGCTGCTGAGTAACATGGCCAGGCATCGGGATGTTAAATGCTTTCCTCTCGGTCTGTGGTCTCATGCAACTAAACTAAAATTTGAAAGCTCTAAAAAGATAACTGAAGCACGGAGCGCCCGCGTGGTAGAAAAAGCAGGGGATTTGGAGATAAGCGCAACTTCTCTTGATTCGTTGTTGCCGAATGAAAAGATTACACTTATCAAAATGGACATTGAAGGCGCTGAGTGCGAGGCACTTCGCGGCGCAGCCGAGACGATCAGAAAAAATAAGCCCACGCTCGTGATCAGCGCATATCACAGCCGCGATGACATCTTTAAGATCCCTTTGATAGTTAATGAAATATGCTCTGATTACTTGCTTTATTTACGATTGTTCAGCAGTGGCTTTACTGAAACTGTATTAATTGCGGTCCCAAAACTCAATGCCGATTAGTGATTAAAAAGATAAAAGTTAAAAATCGAAATCTGTGGTCAAATCCGGCTAAAAAAGGCATCATAACCACTGACATGCATAACCACTGCAAATTTATAGCCTGTTGGCCAAGAGGCGTAATATTTTGACGGATTGAGCTTGTTGATTCTGATCTCAACCCGCCATGGCTTAAAAGTGTTGTACTTAGATTGATTTAGCAATTAACCTCAGAAATTTAGGGAGATTTTATAGTGAAATACTGTCCATCATTGTACGGCGCCTTAAACATAGAAAATTCTAATATATTTTTATGCTGTGCCGCCAAACGCAATATGCCCACAATCCCCTGGGATATTAAGGAAGGACTTCCGCTGGACCGTATCCACCGCGTTCGTGGTGCCTTGATCAAAGCCCTGAATGAAGATATGAACAAGCCGATCGCGGAATATGCAACCTATGGTCACAGTGGATATACCGGCGGACATCCTTGCAAAGGTTGTCGTTATATCGTCGAAAAAGACGACGATTTTGAAGCGCCCCCGACATCAAAACTTTTCGATTTTCTTAATCTGGGCGCATTCACTTTTTGTAATGCCAACTGCGTATACTGCAATGCCCAATTCACTCCCGCGCATCAACGTTCACCTAGACTCAAAACGCCTCCGACCAGGGGGCGTGAAATGGAGCAGGCAGTCTTCAAAGCGGTCGAACAATTATTCGAAGCCGACGCCATATCAACGTCCTGCCGAATTATATTTGCCAGCGGTGAGCCGAGCGCCAGCAAAGGGTTTATGAAAATTCTGGCCGATGTCGTCCGCAAAGGATTTCCGGTTCTCATAAATACAAATGCCATTCGATATGCGCCTGAGATCGAGGAGGCTCTCAAATCCGGCAAGGCCGAAGTCCAGGTCAGTTTGGACAGCGGAGACCGGCAAAGCTTTCTCGCAGTTAAAGGCATCGACAGTTTCGATCAGGTAGCCGATAATATAGACCGCTATGCGGCTGCTGTCAGAGGGGGATCGATTCTCTGGATTAAATATATTATATTTTCGCAGAACAACTCCCCGGCGATAGCCGAAAATTTTGTCACGTTTTGCCGCCAGCACCGGATCAAGAATGTGGTATTGACCACCAACACATTTGAAGGTGAACTCGGAGTAGACCGCCAAGAGGAGGATGTCGAATCTCAAACGCTGAAGGTTTTCGGCAGCCTTGCAGCGAGACTGCAATTTATGGGAGTTGACGTGTTCCAGGAGTATCATTTTCTAACCCAGAATGAGCAAGACCAGGTCGAACGTGAATACGCCCGGGCCGTCATGCAGGGTCTGGGGTATCCTGCAGAAGCCGGTGATGATTATAAAGAAATTATCATCGGTGGTTTGGAGATGTCGCGATTGCCGGTTGAAGACGCCCGGTCAAAGGTATACATGTCCAATATTCTGCAGAGGGCGGCGGCAGATGCGAAAGGGATCGCGCTGTTCGGCGCGGGCGGCCACGCCCAGTGGATTAGCGCTTTGATGGAGTCTCTCGGAATTCAACCTTTGGTCGCCCTCGACAACAATCCTGCCGACAACTCACGCTTTGCCTTCCCGGTGATAAGCTTGGCTGAAAGCTACCGCTATGATTTCGACACGGTTCTGATTGCCTCCAATGCGTATCACCTGTCAATATACGCCCAGCTGATGAAGATGGAGGAGTTTGCGGATTTCAGACTCATCGATCCGTACCTTAATCTAGCAGGATTGGATGATAGGCCGCTCAATTATAATTGAAATATCCGGTATTGCGGATAGTATGGAGCCGGGGCTTCAAACAGGAATAATTCGATGGATGAAAGATCAATTGCGCTGCCCGGAACGATTATCTGGGTGGCTCCCTTCTACAATCGCAGCGGCTATGGCATTGGTGCACGGACCATGGTCAGTGTCATGCACCGGGCCGGGGCCCGGATCAGAATCATGTCCGTCAATGAAGTTGAATCCGGCATTGATGACTGTGATCTGGACCTGATCCGGTCCATGGAAAAGACAGCGGTGATTCCACCAATTACCACGATCATTACCCATGTTCCGAGCCGTTCCTGGCTGGAGCTCAAATTCCCCGAGCCGACCGTACGCATCATGGACACCACTTTCGACAGCAGTTTGCAAGGCAATACGCCGCCTGCCGATTGGATGGCGGTTTGCCATGCCATGGATCAGGTCTGGGTAATGACGGAAAAAGAGCGTAATGCGTTTATGGCGGCCGGTTTGCCACCGGAGAAGATTCAGTACGTCCATTGGCCGCACCACTGGCTTGATAATCCCCTATTGCCGCCGCCATCACCCGATACCTGGGATCAAAATAAACCGTTTCGCTTTCTGTCCATAGCCATGTTTCAGCCGCGGCGCCGCTGGGATACGCTGCTTGAGGCCTATTTTGAGGAGTTTAAAGATTGCGACAATGTCGAGCTTTATCTGAAGGTCAACTATCCACCCTGGCATCCAGTGCCCGGCAAGCCGCGCCGGGATTTGCACGATATGGCCCGGTCACTGCGACAGAAAACGGCGTCCAGAGCAGCCCTTGTCATCGAAGAAGAGTTGGGGGCGCGTATGGACATCTTAAAATTGTTCGACAGCTGCAATGTCTATGTCTCGACGGATACCGCCGAAACGGCTACCATCAGTGAAGCCCGCGTCCGGCACCGCATGGTAATCCTGCCGGAAGGGTTGGGAGTCGGGATGCCGCCGGACATGTTTATAAAAGTGGATCCTGACGCTACAGCCCCCTTAACCCCCGATATGCTCCAGTATCAACCTCACCACAAAGACACCCTGATGCCGCAGCTAGGCGTCGAGGACGTCCGCCGGGCCCTGCGGGCGGCCTACGAAATGCCTCCCGAACAACGGCTGGCGAACGGTGTCCATAGCGCTTCCTTGGTACCGACGGCTTGCGATGTGGTATCTGAGGCGACAAATGCGATACGAGCGGCCTGGCAAGCCAAATGCGAGAATGATGAGAACGCTAAACAGCTGATCGCGCAAACGCTCTAAATCAGAATATATTTTCAAGACCCCAATAAAAAAGCCATACCCGACAGGGTATGGCTTTAGTTTTTCAATGGTACAATTATTGCAGAAGTTTAAGATGCAGCCTTCTGGTGAACCAACAAAAACTGAACTTTCTGAAGGGCTGAATAGCTTTGCTTTCAAGGCGATGACCCTCTGGTTCGAAATCGAACTGATTCTGATCCCTGATGAGAGGAAATCCGTTTATGTTGATTTCTGTCAAATCTCGGCCGTATGACTGTCAGAGATGTGACGGACAGCTCCTTAGGATTGGTTTGGTGATGATAAATCAGTCGGGATCGGTGGGCGCAGACGCCAGGATCTGCCTCACATAAAATAATTTTTGATAGGTTAGGGTAAAATCGTCAGAAACCAAATGAAGCACGGCAACCCCATGAATCTTCATAAAGACGGCAAAATGATCCATCAGAAGGCGGATCATGGACTGCAAGTCGTCTGGGAAGGGTCTCAATTCGTCTACCACAGTCTGGCGTTGGTCAACCGGGAATTGTGCCTGGCCCTGGCCCGCAGAGATGAAATCGACCTGTCCCTGATTCCCTATGAACGCCATCAATTCGACGCTTCCATCGATCCAATCCGATTTCAGCCGATTGCCGATCGCCTGAACCGGCCGCTGTCAGGACCGCCTGATTTTCATATTCGACATCAGTGGCCGCCGAACTTCGAGCCGCCTCCCGCAGGACATTGGATCATGATTCAGCCCTGGGAGTATGGGGCATTGCCTGAAACCTGGGTGGCGCCAATGCAGACTCAAGTTGACGAGTTGTGGGTTCCCAGCAGTTTCGTGCGAAATACTTACGTTCAAAGCGGTATACCGGCGGACAAAGTTCAAATTATCCCCAACGGGGTCAATAATCAATGCTTTAATTCCGATGCCCCGGCGTACCCGGTGGATTCCCGGAAACGCTTCAAGTTCCTGTTTGTCGGCGGGACCATCTGGCGCAAGGGGATTGATATTTTATTGAAAGCCTATACCAACGCCTTCAGTGCCGGGGATGATGTCAGCCTGGTAATTAAAGACAGCGGCGGCGGCAGCTTTTATCAAGGCCAAAACGCCGCCGCTCTTATCCAACAGGTTCAAAATGACATCAATGCTCCTGAAATCTGCCATATGACCGAGGATTTAACCGAAGCTCAGGTGGCCGGGCTGTACACGGCCTGTGACTGCCTGGTGCATCCCTACCGCGGCGAAGGCTTTGGTTTGCCGGTGGCGGAAGCCATGGCCTGCGGTCTGCCGGTGATTGTAACGCGCGGCGGGGCCTGTGATGATTTTTGTTGCGAAGATTCGGTCTTTTTCGTCGACAGTGCGCGCCGTCGGACGCAACTCTCCGGGCATAAATTAATCTCACCGGGCTGGGTGCTGGAACCCGACCAACAACAATTAATTCAAAGACTAAAAGACGTCTATGAAAATTCGGAATCGGCCGTCCGCAAAGGTGAACTGGCCGCAGCACAAATCAGAAACAGCTTGAGCTGGCAACAATCCGCCGATCTGATAATCAAGCGGCTGACCGCATTGCGGAATAAACCCATCTGCAGGTTCGGGACCAACTGCGAGGACCGATCCAATTTTCATCAAGGAGGCAACGCTGTGAAAACCACTGAAGAATTGTATCAAGATATCCGGCCGCTAATGGAAAATGAATGGCATGAAGCGGCAATCAATGCCTTGGGAAAGCTTCTGGAGTCTGATCCTGATTTCGGTCCGGCCCACGGTGACCTGGGCGCTCTGTATTATAAAATGGGTGACAAGAACAAGGCGGTCGCGCACTATGAAAAAGCCGCGTTGCTGGAGCCTGACAACACCCCGGTTCAAAAGGCCCTGGCCGATATATATTATGTCGAACAGGGCAAAATCGAAGAAGCCCTGAATATATACCGGACCGTGCTGGAAGGGAGCCCGAACGACGTGGCGATCCTCATGACGGCCGGGCACCTCAGCGTGGCCTCGCAGAAATTTGATGATGCCAAAGGTTTCTATGATCGAATTCTGCAGGTGGAGCCCTGGAACGGGGAAGCCCAGCAATATCTCGATAAATTGACCGAAATGAACGCTCCGGAAGCAACTTTTGAATCGGCCGAACAATGGTATCAAAGCCTGCAGTCCCAAGCGGGCGCCGAACAGCCGGAAAAGCTTATGGCAAATCTGGAAAAGCTGCTGCAGTCATATCCCGAATTTGCACCGGCCCACAACGATCTGGGGGTTCTGTGTTATCAGCGCGGTGATAAAGATAAAACCCTGGCTCACTACGAGAAAGCGGCCGAACTTGAACCGAATAACTTGACCCTCAAAAAGAACCTGGCGGACTACTACTGCATTGAACAGGGCCGGCTGGAAGACTCCCTGGCGCTGTACATCGGCGTGCTTGAAAGCGAACCGGAGGATTTGGAAACTCTCTTGAGTTTGGGCCATATTTGCGCCGCACTTGGCAAGAAAGGGGATGCCGAGGTTTTTTTCGAACGCGTTTTGGATATCGAGCCCTGGAATCTGGCTGCCAGTGAAGGCCTTAAAAGCCTGGTTGACCAACCGCCGCCCGAGGCACCGGCCGAATCGGCCGATGAAATGTATCAGCAAATTCAGGCCCAAATAAACGATCAAACCCCTGAACAAGTCTGCGAGAGACTCGAGGTTTTATTGCAAACCCACCCGGATTTCGCTCTGGCTCACAACGATCTTGGCGTACTCCACTATAATTCCGGCCATAAAGAAAAAGCACTGGATCATTACGAAGCGGCCGCCAGGCTTGATCCTGACAACATTACCTTTCGCAAGAACCTGGCGGATTTTTATTATGTGGAGCAGGGCAGGGTGGAAGAGGCCTTGAGGATTTATGTCACTATCCTCGAAACCAATCCTGAAGATGTCGAAACCCTTTTAATCACCGGGCACATTTGTGTTTCGCTTAAAAATTTCGAAGATGCCAAAGTCTTCTACAACCGGGTACTGGAAATCGAACCCTGGAACGAGGATGCACGGGATACGCTGGAGGCCCTGAAAATGTCGCAAAAGGCAGGATGATCTTTACTTTGTCGCAGAAAACCTGGTCTTTTAGGCCGGGTCAGAGACAATCGGCTGTGCTAGCGGGACTGGAATGATGGAATAGTGGAATGTTGGAATACTGGGTTCAGAGGAATGGCTGTATTTTTATAATGTGGTGCTGATCAGAATGAAAAATCAGACTATCCTCCGCAAAATAAATTCGAATTTCTACAAGATTTACTTAACTCCCACCGGATCGGTAGAACCTGTTCGGGTCTACCATTAGAAGTAGTGGTTGAATGTCGGAATTATCACCATGAAAGCAGAACTCCCTGAAAGTTCAGTAAGCCAAAGAATTATCGTCCGGGCCGATGAGTTATATCAACGGGGGCAATGCGATGACGCGGTTGATCTGCTTTTGGACGGATTGAGGCAATCAGCCGATGACGAAGCTATATCCTTCCGGCTTGCGGAAATTATGATTGAATCCGGGCATTTCCAGGATGCCCAGGATATATTGGGCAACCTGCCCACTGATGGCCCAACCATTCGTCGATTGGAACTGCTGGGGTATTGCAAAGCCGGATTGAATCAGGATGGTGAAGCGGAAACACTGGCCGACCGTATTCTCGAAAGGAAATCAAGTTCGGCACCCGCCCTGAACCTCAAGGGAATATTGGCCGACCGGCGGGGAAAAATTGAAAGGGCCGAACGATATTTCAAGCGCGCCATCGAAGCCGATGCCGGATTCGGCAGGGCCTACATGCATCTCGGCCAGCTCAAATGGAAAGGCGAGCCGGAGGCGGCCTTGGAGTTATTTGAAAAAGGTTTCACCAATTCCCCGCTGATCAATGAAGTCGTAACCAGCTATCATTCGGCCATCACGGCCTTAAAGCGCTTTAAAGCGGCCGAGCCGGTCTTGCGGTATGCCCTCCAAACTCATCCATGCAACAAGCGGCTGCGGTTTTTGCTGATCGATATCTATTTGCAGCAGTCACGATATCAGGCGGCCATGGCGGAAATCGAAATCGCCATGGTTTTATTCGGGCCCGCTGACGGTTTGTTGCCCCCGGCCCTTAACGTCAGGCAGCGCCTGGGGCCCATGACGATCGACCGGCAGGCCGGCAAGACGCCGACCGTATCGCTTTGCATGATCACCAAAAATGAAGGGCAGCAACTGGCAACCTGTTTGCGCAGCGTCAAGCCAGTTGTCGATGAAATCATCATTGTCGACACCGGTTCAACCGACCAGACACGGGATATCGCCGCGGTTTTTGGCGCACAGGTTTATGGACATGATTGGACCGAGGATTTCTCAGCAGCGAGAAACCATTCAATTTCCAAGGCCGCCGGGGACTGGATCTTGATCATGGATGCTGATGAAGTGATCTCCTTGAGAGATGTTGAGGCATTGCGTGGGATAATCAAACTGGATTCATCCGAATCGCCAGCCTACTCAATTGTTACCCGAAACTACACCCATCGCAACAACTTTATCGGTTGGCATGCCAATGATGGATTGTATGTGGCAGAGGAAGCGGGCAGCGGCTGGTATCCGAGTGAAAAAGTCAGGCTTTTTCCCAACCGGCCCGGTATTCGGTTCCGATATCCGGTGCACGAATTGGTTGATCCGAGCCTGACTGAGAAGGGAATCAAAATCCGGAAATGCAGTATCCCGATTCACCACTACGGTAAACTGGATACCGCAATCAATCGTGGCAAGGCCAACGCCTATTTCAAGATCGGCTTCAAAAAGCTGGATGCAATGGGTGATAACCCCATTGCTTTGCGGGAACTTGCCATTCAGGCCGGCAACCTTGAAAAATTTGCGGAGGCCATCGAGTTGTGGCAGCGGTTGATCGCCTTGGATCCTGATTCAGCGGAAGCTTATATCAACCTGGCGGCCGCCAATCTAAATTCCGGTAAGTACCCGGAAGCACTGGATGCCAGCCAAAGAGCTGTGGAACTTGCGCCCCACATTAAAGAAACGCATTTCAATTATTCTATGTGTGAGTTGTTTGCGGGTAACACCAAAAGTGCGATTGCCGCACTTGAGCGAATACTTGAGCAAACCCCCAACTATCCGGCGGCCCAATTTATGCTGGCAGCCGCTTTTTGTTGCGCCGGCCAGGCCCAAAAGGGAGTCGCCTGTTTTGAAAGGATTAAAGAAACCGCCATGGGTCCGGCTCTGCCGATAGCCTGCCAGGAGTTATCCCAAAAATTGGCGACCGCAGGGAGACACGATTTTGTGGCCGGCTTGCTTGAGACTGCCGGACAATGCTTCCAACTCGATGAGACCACGCGATCGCTGATGAAGATGAGTCAAGGCAGGAAAAGCAGCGTCATGTATCCGCCGCCGCAACAGCCGGTTCTTTGATCAGTCGATATCCCAATATGAAAATCCTCTTCATCACGCATCCGTATCCGAATTACATGCCCGACCTCCTGCTGCACGGTCTGCGCAAGCTGATCGGGCCGGATGTCATTGACTTTCCGAGAAAAGACTGTCTTTATCAAGGCGTACTGGGATTGGGTGTCTGTCCGGCGGATCAGCTCTGTCCGAACTGGTTTCCCGCTGACAACGGTTTGGTCGATCGGGAAGATATTTTCAATAAAATGCGGCAAGGCTATTTTAATTTTGTGGTGGCCGATATTCGCGCTGCCACATTCTTAAAAGAACAGCTGGACCAGTGGCCCGACGGGATGGTCTGGCTGGACGGCGAAGATGTGCCGGTCAGGATCAACCCCGGACCCTATGTTGTCGGCCGCCGGGAAACCGACGGATCGGATTTCAGCATTCCAATTCCCATGGCTTTGCCGGAAGAAATATTGAACTGGATTAAGTCATTTGATCAGGTCCCCAAAACCCGCAGCATTGGATTTTTGGGCAGCACGGAAGGTGGCCTGCGCCGGCGCATTGCAGAAGAGATCTCCAAATGTTTTCCGGACGCGCTTTTTCAAACATCTGCCATTCCGTCGGATTCGAATCCATCACCGGCCGGGCGCCTAAGTCGGCATGATTATTACCGCCAACTACAATCCTGCCAGCTGGTGTTGTCACTGCCCGGCGCCGGATTGGACACTTTTCGATTCTGGGAGCATGCCGCCTGCAACGCCGTGCATCTTTCCCAGCGATTGACTTTGTATATCCCCAATGGTCAGGTGGATGGTCTGCATCTGCTGTACTTTAACGACATCTCTCAGCTGAAAGCCCATATCGATCGCATGCTAAATGACCCGGCACAAGCCGATAGGATTATGGCGGCCGGACGCAAGCACCTTATAGACTTCCACCTGACGAACCGGCGGGCTGTTTACTTTCTGGATCGCATCCGGCAGGCTTTTGTGCAGTGAACAGATAGTTTGTGAATGCACAATGATCCTGGGACAATTGTGACCGGTATCGTACTGATCTAGCGAAATCAGGAAGTGTCCAAGTTTTCAGCGCCCGGCAGCACAAGAAAATTAGCTATATTCATTTAGTGTCTATATATTGAAATCACATCATGTTTGCACAGGATTTGTAACTATGGGTGTCAAATATTATAGATCCGCCGACTTGCGTCGAGCTCAGTCGAGTCGAGGCGAACCATAAATATTCAATTTTCAATCTTCTATCTTCAATTCCGGCTCTGCCGGGTTGGGCTTTTGTCGATGACCTGCAAAATATGCAATGCGCACGCGCAATTGTTTTACAAGGAACTTCGCACCTTTTACAAGTGTGAAAGCTGTTCGCTGATTTTTACGCCATGCACTGTGGATCATGAATCACAACTGAGACATTACAAATCGCAGTGGGGAAATGGTAAGGCTGATGTCACGCAAGATCTGGCACAAAAGATTATAATCCTGATCAACAAATACACAAGGCCTTACAATATATTGGACTTCGGTTCAGGTTCGGGAAGACTGTCGGATGAACTCCAAAGAAGAGGGTTAAATGTGACCCCTCTCGACCCGATTAGCAATGGATACCTGAAGGATCAAAGCTACCCCTATAAATTCAACGTGGTTGTTGCAGTAGAGGTCATTGAGCATTTGCTGGATATATGGGAAGAAATAACTGAAATCAATAAAGTGCTCTCCCATGATGGCATTATGATTTTTACGACTTATTTAACAAATCATTTTATTGACCGGCCGGATGCAAGAAATTACTTCAAAAACTGGTGGTACAAAGACGATCCAACCCACTTGAATTTTTTTTGTACTAGAACCCTTGTAAAATTGGCCGGGAAAATAGACTTCAAAACATTAGATATCTATGGCAAAAATGCTTTTGTGCTTGGAAGATTATAAATGGACAACACGCTAATACCCAGAAGCTTCGTGATTCCGGTGCTGGATTTTTCAGCACACAGCCCGTTCAATATCTTCACCTTGCTGGAGGATTTGGACAAGGTTCCCGGCGAAGTTATTTGTATCTTTAACAGCACGGAGACATACCGGGCACTGCAGGCGCATCAGCGCATCGATAAATTCTGTTTCAACAATCTCAATGCCGGCGTCAGCCGCTCATGGAATATGGGGTTGAATCTAGCCGAGGGCCGCACCGTCTTTATCCTGAATGCTGATCTGCACCTGCAGGAATCGGCCGTTTTGCAATTGGAATCCTATCTTGACCAGCTCGAAGACGCCGTCATTGTCGGGCCCCAGGGATCGTATCTTGATTGCAAGAACCAGGTGGTATTGCGCTATTTCGAGTCCGGCAATTTTGATCGGCCGATCAAAACCGACGATGTTTCAGGTTTCTTCTTCTGCATTCAACGGGAGACGTTTTTGGAACATAAGCTGATGTTCGATGTGCAATTCAGTCCCTGCTTTTTTGAAGAATGGGATATGGGAATGCAAATCAAGCAGGCCGGTTTGGCCTGCTATGCCGTGCCCGTAAATGATTTTGAACATCACTGGGGCATTTCCCAGAATACCCGGAGTATGCCGATCAACTATTTTGGCCGGGACTTGGACCGCAATGAAATTCTGCTTGAAAACAAGAAAAAATTTGCCGCAAAATGGTTTGGTCGGAAAGCCGCGGCCCATTTAGCGAATCGAAGAAATATTGAAGACGGTCCGCTCTACTTGGGAATTGCATCGGGCGATTATTTTGGCTGGGGGGTATGCAGCCAAAATCTCATGAAGGAGCTGTCCAAAAAGACCCGGACCATCGTGTTGAACGATGAAGACGGATCCGCCACCAATCCAAAACTCGACGGCAGATTGTTGCATGCCCTACCGGTGCCCAAATTGGAAAGCCTGTTCAGGCAGGCCCGGGGTCTGGAAAACTACGGCTATACCTTTTTCGAAAATGAACTCACCCCGCAATCCTACGAAAATGCCCGGAAATATGATCTGATACTGGCCGGCTCCAGCTGGTGCCGGGATCGTTTGAAAGAAGTCGGCGTTCATCACTGCGATGTTCTGATCCAGGGCATCGACCCGGCTATATTCTACCCGGTCAAGCCGTCGCAAGAGCGCGACCATTTCGTTGTATTTTCCGGCGGCAAGTTTGAGTTTCGCAAAGGCCAGGACTTGGTTTTAAAGGCCATCAAAATCATTCAAGAGAAGTACTCCGATGTGATTCTGGTCAATTGCTGGTATAATTTCTGGCCCAAAGTCATGCACGAGATGGCGCTTTCCCCATACTGCAAGTATGAATACAAGGGCGGCTCGTGGCTGGAAGTCATGAATCATCTTTATGACATCAACGGCTTGGATCCCAGTAAAATTGTAACCCTTGAACCGGTCCCCAACCATAAACTAAGGGATGTTTATCAGAAAACCGACATCGGCGTGTTCCCCAACCGCTGCGAGGGCGGCACCAATTTAGTGATGATGGAATATATGGCCTGCGGCAAACCGGTCATTGCATCTGACACCAGCGGCCACCAGGATGTGGTTAGCGAACATAACGCGCTGCTCTTGAAACATCTGCGGGAACTCCGTTTGGAGGATGATGATCGCAATTTGATCGCCCGCTGGCAGGATCCGTCCCTGGATGAATTGGTGGACCGGATCGATTTTGCGTATCATCACCGGGATGAGATTCAGCGGATTGGCAGCCGAGCCGGACAGGACCTTAAGGCCCTGACCTGGGAACGCACCGCCCAGCGGCTGCTCGATTTAATTTCCCCCGGCTCGTCTCTCTAATTTACTTCTTCCCTAAAACTTTATAATCGGTTTGTAATAAGACGGCGCGTTGGTGGAAAGTTGGCTGAAAATGAACGGGGAAGGGAAGTGGTCACAATGAGTCGATCGGCCCGGTATGGGGGTGATCAATTTTCGGCCCTTTTTAGACAGGGCATAAAAGATCTGAAAGTCCCGCGGTGCCCCGGAAATGCAGTGTTGAGCGAAGATGTCCTGATCCTGTCGCAAGGTTTCGACGCGGGCGGCAAATGTCATCGTGGTTGAATTCGTATATTTCCAATGGGTCGAGTTGGTCAGGATCACCTTGGTATTTTCTCCGCCATCGCTGACAAAGGGGTTCTGGCCGGTATCGATGTATTTATCGAGATGGTCATATAAGCTGACATAATCCGCGCGGGCGAGCCCCTCCTGAATAATTTTAAGCGAACCTGCCAGGTGCAAATAGTCGTCTTCGACCAAATATACGGCATCCGCATCATCGTATTTCAGAGCTTCGCTCAATGCATAGAGAAAGCTTTTCGAATTTCCCAACGACGTCAGGTGAACGTCGCTGACATGGGATCTGATGAAATCGATGGTTTCCTGCTTCGCATTATCCGCGATGACCACCAGATCAGTGGTATCGAACACTTTGATAAAATTCAAAAAACAATGGCGCTTGGAAATACTCTCGATAAGGGTATCACCATTGCGGTTGTCAGAAATTCGATATATTATTTTAATCATCAGATGATACTTGCCTGGGATCGTTAAGCCCGCCGCGCGGATCTTACGCCCGTCTTTCGAGTATGGTCAGCCCATTGTTGTTTTCGAAGCGTTCTTTCAGGTGCCATTGCCGATTGGCTGCCAGAAACTCTTCAATGGCGGGCCAAAGTCCCTTTTTGGCAGCGCTTAAATAATCAAAAATGCTTTTGCCCAACCGCTCAAAGGCCGCCAGCACATCCTCCCAGAAGGGCTCATCAGCAAAGGCGTATTGGGTCGTATCATGAAAAATCAAGTATTTATTGACATTGGCAGGATGCTTTATCAATTCCTGGGTTAATTGAAAATAATGATGCAGGGTATCCAAAAACAATAAATCCGTATTCTCGATTTCCACATCCAGCACATCTTTTTGAATGAACTGATAATCGATCTCAGCGGCCTGAGCGCAGGTTTTGATTTTTTCGATGTTGGGGTGGTAAGTAAAGTCATATGACACCAATTTGTGCGGCCGGCCGGCCAGCAGCGACCAGGTTGACGTCCCCGATCGCACCCCCATCTCCGTAATGTGGCGGCATTGGGCCGCATATTTCTGCAGTGTCGGCAGATGTTCATTAATATCCGACGGCATATTGCTCAGCTGCTGGTATGTCTCCAAAATCGCCTTGAATCCGTCGGCGTGGGCGTTTGGTTCAGAAGCCGGTTGGGTTTGGTCTCCGGGGCCCGGCTGCCGCCGGTTAAACGATCTGCCGTTGTCCAAGCACAGCTCTTTCAGCTTTTTAAGCCTGGCTGCTTCGAGTTGCTGTGCTGTCTCGCCCACCCTGATGGGATTCCAATCCTGGCCGTCATAGGCTAATTTCTGATACAGACCACCGGTCAGCCATTTACTGCCGAAATAGATGACGTCATTGATTTTGATCAGCTCCATTTTGGGATCTGAAATCTGCCCGGTGGCCCCATGTTCATGAATACCTTTGGCAGCGGCAATGCGCCATACCTGCCATCCCCGCGATCTGGCGCTAAAGGAATAATCGCTGTCGCTGGCAATGAACATCATATTTTCATCCAGTAAACCGATTTCATGAACCATATTTTTGCGAAGAATCATACAGGCGCCGTTGGCCCAGAAGATTTTTTCATCGTCGGCAAAATCAGCGAGCGGCCCATGCTGGTGCTCGCCCAGCGGATACGCTTCCAGACTGCCGGCGCATATGGCGTGGTCCGGGTAATCGGCATGGACCTGGATGGGGGCACCGATGCCGCAGCGCGGGTGGCTCTGCATGAAATTAAACATTTCTTCGACGGCGGTGGGTTCCAGATACATGTCCTGGTTCAGCAAAATGATATAGTCGCAATCCCGGCCGAGGTATTGCCGGATGCCCTCATTGACCGCGGCGGTGAAATATATATTGTCGACGCTATTGTCTCTGACATATATTTCAACTTCCATACTTTGCTTTTTCAGATGCTCGATGCACTTGTCCAGTTGTTGCCTGTTTTTGTAGAAGGGAATTATTACGGGAATCAATTTTACTATTCCTGTCCGGCTGCAGCAATTGAGGGTTATTCGTTATCGGTTATTCGTTATTCGTTATTAGTTATTAGTTATTAGTTATTCGTTATTAGTTATTCGTTATTAGTTATTCGTTGTTAGTTATTGGTGAGGCAGGAATCTGATCGATTTTAATAGGTCGCTAATGATAGAAATACGAAGCCCGATTCCAAGTCGTTTCCAATAACAATTAACCAATAACCAATAACGCCTATTGCGATTTACTTTATTATGACAGAGCGCAGCGAAACCATAAATCTTCAATCTTCAATTCCGGCTTCGCCGGGTTAGGGCTTCAATCGCTAACCCGCTCCCACCAGCCTGCTCAGTTCCGTGATGATACTGTGAATGACCGCATCCCAGTTGCCGCGCTCCGGCTGGCGAAATAAGCGCATGGACGGATACCAGAGACTGTGGCTGAGATCCATTAACCAGCGCCAGTCCGGCATATAGGGCAGCAGCGTCCATACCGGCTTTCCCATCGCACCAGCCAGATGCGCCACGGATGTGTCAACGGTGATGACCAGTTCGAGATTGGCCACCACCGCCGCGGTGTCGGCAAAATCATTGAGTTCATGGCCGAGATTTTGAATCGGATACCTGCCACTTAAGGCCTCGATCTGATCGCCGGATGCCCCTTTCTGCAGGCCATACAGCGCGACCCCCTCTATCTGGGCCAGCGGCACCAGCCTGGCAAGGGGGATCGATCGATTGTGATCATTTTTGTGGGAAGGCTTGCCGGCCCAGACCAATCCGACTTTATATTTCGGTGTGTCGAATTTCGTGCGCCAACGCGCGATCCGTGCTTTTTCGGCCTGAATATAGGGAACTTCAGCCGGAATGTTGCTCAGGGTAGTTCGGAAGATACCGGGCAAGCTCAACAACGGAACATATAAATCATAGCCGACCGTCGGATTGGGCGCAGCCGACATCTCGACCAGCTGGTCAATGCCCGGAAAGCCCTGCAACAGCGGATGCAGTGACTTCATGGTTTCTAATATTACCGAACCGCCTTTGGACTTTACCCAGGGCAGGTAGCGGATAAACTGCAGCGTATCTCCGAGTCCCTGCTCCGAATGAACGAAAAGCTTTCGACCGGCAAAGCGCTCCCCTTCCCAGCGGGGCAAATCGATGCGGTGGGGATAAATACGCCGCCAGTCGTCCGTGCGAAAACGCCATTCATAGTCATCCCAGCCGTTTTTCAGGTCGCCGGTGAGCAGCAGGGCGATAGCGCGGTTGAAGTGGGCATCCGCATTTTGGGGTCGATACTGCAAAGATCGATTATAGGCTGCCAGCGCCTCTTCCCATTGACCCAGCTCCTGAAAGGTCTTACCGAGGTTGTTCCAGGCCGACGCATAATCCGGTTTTCGTTTCAGCGCTAGTTGGTAGCAGGCCAACGCGGCCTCAAATTTTTCCTGCGCCTGATATACATTGCCCATATTGTTATGGGCTTCAACGTAATCCGGTTTTTGGGTCAGTGCCATCTGATAGCAGTCGATGGCCTCGACATATTTTCCCTGATCTTTCAGGGCATTTCCCATATTGTACAGCGCATCGGGATTGTTGGGTTGTATTGAAAGGGCTTTCCGGTAGAAGGATATCGCCTCATCATACTCACCAAGATCCTGTATAGTTTTTGCCAGGTTGTTGCAGGCATCAACATGGTCCGGCGCAAAGTGAAGTGCCTTGCGGTAGCAGTTCTGTGCCTGTTCGAATTTATCCTGGTCATGGAACAAGTTGCCCATGTTGTAATAAACATCCGCCGAATCCGGTTGTAAACGAAGAGCTTCCTGATAGCACAGAATTCCGGCATCAAAATTTCCCATGGTCTTATGGGCATTTCCCATGTTGTTGAACGCATCGATATATGCCGGATTTAATTCAACCGCCCGTTGATAACAGACAATGGCCTCCGCTATATTTCCAAGATCCTGGAGGGCTTTGCCCATGTTGTTGTAAGCTTCCGGAAAATTTGGATTTAGGGCGATAACTTTCTGGTAATTTACAACCGCCTCTTTTAAATCGCCCTGGAGAAGATAGGTGTTGGCCAGGTTGAAGCCGGCATCGACGAATTCTGGATTTAACCGGAGGGCCTTATCATAGCATGCCAGCGCCTCGGGGTATTTTCCGGCTCCCTGAAAAGCATTGCCCAGATTACTATAAAAAAAAGACTGGTTCGGTTTAATCTGAACAGCCCGCTGGATGAAGCTGACGGCGGAATCGTAGTTTCCCGTCTGAATTCCAATCACACCCAGCAGATGCAGCGCGTCCGCATGGCGCGGGTTACTTTCGAGAAGAGCAGTATAAATTTGTCCAGCTTGCTGAAGTAAGCCTGATTGATGATATTCAAGGGCTTTTTTCAGGTTTTCATCGCTCTCAGGCGGTTTATTCACGGCTGGCATCATCTTGATAATTGCTCACCCCTTAACTCATTATACCGAATTATCGAATCGGCTGGTGATTGCTTGGTATTCCACTCCCCGATGCTTGGATAGACATCTTTGTAGTCATGCCAGATCTTCACCGGCCCAAACAACGACTTGTGAATTCGCGGCCGAAAGTTCCAGTTATACGGCAACACGAATGGGTGAAAGCCGGTTCGTTCGACAGCCAGGGCAAAGCTTGCCTGGTCGTTCAACGGCATTTCCCGCAGTTCATTTTTATAATTATAAAACAGGATAGATGAATCAACCTGTTCGGCTGCCTCGCGCCAGGCATTGAAAAGCATGGCAGCCTTTGCTGAAAAAAAGAGTACCCCGGTGTTGTATTCAATGATATCCCCCTCCAAACCGCGGTATCTTCTGGCCCAGGGACATTCACAGATGCCACAGGCCAAACCGAATTGTGAGGCTTTCTCAAAAGCATAATCAAGGCGCCCCATGACGACCGTGTCCAGGTCTAGAAAGAGCGTTTCAGCAAAAGGGCTTATGTCAAACATTTTGGCTTTATCAAGCAGGTTGCTCTCTTTTGGAAGTCTTTCAACATGGATGGGCAGTTCACGATGAAATTTTCTAACCGAGTCAATGGATCGTTGCAGGATCTCTTCCGAGGATTCTCCCCAGGTAATATATAGTACACCACGATCGGCTTTGGACCGTTTTTCCTGCCGCGAATCTGATTTGATTGCGCTGCATTGCGCGTTGATTGGGGCGGGCGCCGTTGGACGCTGAGATGAACACCAAGTCCGCCACATTTCACGAAACGTTTCCTCCATTTCCCGGGCGAAGTTGTTTGAATTGCATAGCGAAGAAGACGCCATCATCGACCTCAGGTTGAGACGAAGTTCGGACAATCGGCTAAAATCATTCGCCAGGGCAACCGCGGTGTCGACAAATTGCTGCTCGGAATCGGCGATATGGTCAGTCAAGCCGATCCGGGTGAGCAAACTGGCCCCGACCCGGGCGTAGTGGCAATCACCGCGCAGCGTTACGACCGGCACGCCCATCCATAAAGCCTCGCAGGTGGTGGTGGTGCCGTTGTAGGGAAAAGGGTCCAGGGCGATATGAATCTGATGGTATTGCGCCAGGTGTTCATGCACTGACCGGGTACGGGGCAGTAATTGAATCCGTTCGGTTTTGATGCCGGCTTGCGAAAACAGGGCAAGATAGCGCTCCCGGGTGGCCTGATCCCCGAGCTGTTTGCTCTTCAGCACCAGGCGCGAATCCGGGACTTGCTGCAAGATTTTGGACCACAGGGCGATGGTCCGTCGATTTAATTTGGACACATTGTTAAATGACCCGAAAACAATCGGATCGTTTTCCAAATTGGTCAGTTTCTGAACATCAGGTGCACCTTCAGGCGGACCGTAGCACAGAAAACCCCGGGGCAAGCGAACGAGTTTTTCACAATAATATTGATCGGCAATTCCTTCCGGGTCTGCCACGGCATCGGTAATAAAATAATCAATAACCGGCATCCCGGTGGTATTGCCGTAGCCCAGCCAGGTGACCTGGATGGGTGCCGGTTTATAAGCAAAAGCCAGTAGACGATTGCGGGCCGTATGTCCCGCCAAATCCACCAGGATGTCAATGCGATCCTGCCGAACCCTGTCGGCTACCTGTCGGTCCGTCAATCCTACGGTACTAACCCAATGATCGGCGTGCGCTTTGACCTGTTCGGTCGTTTGATCCGGGTGCAGCACTTCGGCATAGCAAAACACCTCAACGCTGGTGCGGTCATGGTTGGAGATCAAGGGTAGAAAAAATAAGCTGACAGGATGCTGCCAAAAATCCGGTGAGACATAGCCGATCCTTAAACGACGATCCGGATCGGGACTGTTGTGAAAAGCACTACAGGGTGCAATGGCCTCGCCGTGTTGCCGCCACCAGGATTTTGCCTGGTCATAAAGATCCGCCGGCCTTGAATCCGGATCAAAATTCAAGGCGAACAGCAGATTACTGTGGGCCCAGGACAGGCTTGGCTCTATTTCGATTATCTTGCGGTAGCATGCAATGGATTCTTTTAGCCGACCCTGTTCCTTTAAAGCGGCGGCCAGATTGTTCAAGGCTTCAGGGTAATGGGATCTGATTTCAATGGCCCTTTGGAAACACGCTATCGCCTCTGCCAGGCGGTTCTGTTCCATGAAGCGGCAACCCATGCAGAAATGCGCCTCAGGGTAATCCGGATCGAATTCCAGGGCTTTACGGTAGTAGGCAAGTGCCTCGTCGGTTCTATCCTGAAGCTTCAGGAGGTTGCCGATATGATTGTAAGCCGGCAGATAGTCGGACTTCATTTGCAAAGCCGCTTCGAAACTTGTCCGGGCTTCTTCCAATTTATTCTCGTCCACCAGGGCAAGTCCCAGGTTGTTGGAAGCTTCGGGAAACACGGGTTTGAGCTCAAGTGCTTTTCTGAAGCAAGCTGCTGCCTGGGCCGGATGACCCTGCCCCCTCAACGCCGTGCCGACGTTATTGTAAGCCTCGGCACTGTCCGGTTTGATCGCCAGGGCCTTTTGAAAGTGGTCGATGGCCTCGTCGTATTGATGCCGGCCCCTTAAAATGATGCCCAGGTTGAGGTGGGCATTGAAATATTCCGGATTGATTTTTAGAACGCCGCGATAGCAATCCAGCGCCTGGTGGTTACGGCCCATTTTCTGCAGCACCAAACCGGAATTATAGAGGGCACGGGTGTAAACCGGGTTGATGGCCAGGGCCTTTGAGAAACAGGTTAAACTTGGCTCCAATCGCCCCTGATCCAATAGAACTGTTCCCATGTTGTTTAAGACTTCAACCGATTCGGGATCGCTTTTCAGGGCTTGACGGTAGTAGTGCAAGGCTTCATCCATCCGGCCCTGCTCGGTTAAGGCATTGGCGAGATTATTGTTGAGGTCTGCTGATTCCGGGTCTAGTTGCAGCGCTCTTTGGTAGCTGGCGATGGCCTTTTCCGGCTTCCCCCACTGTTGCAGGGTGATGCCCAGACTGTTGTAGTAGCCGGGGTTCTGGGGGCTGATTTTAATCGCTTGGCTGATGAGATCTTCAGCTTCCCCGTAACGGCCCTTTTCCTGAGCGATGAGGCCGAGCAAGTGCAGTGCTTCAGAGTGATTGGGATGGGTATTAAGTATATCCCGATAGGCCTGCTCCGCCGTATCCAACCGGTTCGATTGGTGGTACTGGATAGCTTCTTGGATTTTAGCGTCTAGGTGATCTGGAACATCCGCACTTGGGTCTCTTATTACGACCCCCTCCGGGGCGCCGGACCTCCGTTTGGATCCATTCTTAATTTGATGACACATTTTTAGGCAATTGGTTTGGGAGAAAATCAATCGAATAAATTACCGAGATCATGCGAATCCGGGTGGTCGTTTGGCTTTGAAAGGCCCTAACGATTCCTAACTGATAGAGTTTAAAGCAAATTTTATGCCAGTTTCCCGAAGAATTGGTGTGATGATAAGCCGATCAGTATTGTAGAAAAGTAACTATGACCTCTAACCGATTGGTGGTTGCTGGAGTGGAAAAAACAACGGATTCCACTGTGATAATAATTTCTCAGTCAAAATATTGACAAAACCCGGCGATAAAATGCGGCTAAATCTTAGCGCTCATCATGGTTATGTGACAAACTGAGGAAGTAGGATCGCAACATAATATGGTGTAGGCGCTTGGTGAAGTCATATCGATATTCTGCGGTTCACCTTTAACGTTTCATAAGAGCGCGGCCTCTGGCCAAAAAAACGGCCAGTCTGATCAAAGACAAGAAACGTCATAAACGCAAATATCGAATATTGAACGAGGAATCATGAATGTCGAAGTAAGGTATTCTATCGATTTAAATTGATCTAAAATAGTCAGAGCGAAGCGATTCCACACTTCATCATTCGATATTTCTTGTTCGATATTCTGCGGTTCGCTTTTAAATTTTTATGCAGTTTCACAAGAGGATTTAGCGCCTTGGTTCCCTTACACCTGACACCCGAAACCTGACACCTGACACCTAAACCTACAAGCTGGCTCGTTGCTGCCCCGCCGGAGACATTTATTCCAGCGCAGCCACGGGAAATATTTAGTATCCTATGCCTTAGTAAGTCGGATCCGCGACCTTAGCTGTTGCGGGATCAGGGACTGAGTAATTAACGACAGCCCGGTAAAAATTCTCCAACCCTCGAATACAGCTGCGATCGTTGAATAATTTGCCTTTATTATCTGCCACCAATTTCTTTTGCGCTGCATACCAATTGCCGTCCATCCCAAGCCGAACCGCAATATGTACGTAGTCATTTTCATCCGCTGCGATGGTCGAGTCGATTCCCATCATTTGCAGCATCGCGTAGGTGTGCCGCCCACGCATAAAATTCCCGGGGCAGGTGACCACCGGCAGACCGCACCAAAGGCCTTCGAGGGTTGTCTTGCCGCCGGACCAGCCCAAAGTATCCAACAGGGCGTCGGCGGCGAGATTGAGGCTTAAAAAATCCGGAAAATTCAGCCTGGGAAGAAAGACACAGAAATCATTTGAATCAAGATTGCGGGCGGCAAAGGCCCGGTCAAGCCGCGTCCGGAACTGCCGGGTGACCGCGACGCTGGAATGTGATAAGAAAACAAACTGCGCATGGGGAACTTCGCCGGCGATGCCGGGGAAGATATGGTCGAATTGGGGCAGATAAAAATTCGTCATGCTGCCGATACCCGCTGCGGCTGCTTGGTGTTGGGCGGGTGTTTCAAGTTCCGTGGTTGCGATCAGGGTCTCAAGCCCCTCCTTGAACCGGTTTCTATAAAAAGCGATCTCCTGTGAACTTTGATAGATGACCGGCAGGGAAAGATGATAGAGCCATTTGGGGTCCGGCGATTCGGGCTGCTTCTTCAGCGCCTGTTGATAGCATTTGAGGCCTTTTTTAAATTCCCCTTGTTTTTGATAGCATTTTCCCAGATTCGTGAATGCTGCAGGATGGTGCGGATCGCAGCTGATGGCGTTTTGGTAACAGGCGATCGCCTCTTCCAACTCGTTATTTATTTGGTGGCGGCACCCCCGGTGGAGGTGGATTTCAGGATCCGGTTCGTTTCGTGATTTGCCGGTGAGTAAGCTCATGGTTGACTCTGAGGTTGGCGGGCATGGACGAATCCGCGACAATAGGAAAGGTCGTGGGGGGAGCGGGCAAGTTTCCAGCTCCGGCAAACCTGGAATCCGGCGGCGGATACCATATTCTCCAAGCAGTGCAACGTGGGCACCCACCAGTTGCTGTCGTTTCCTGAGTACTGGTCGCCGGGATAAAACTCCATGACCATCTGGCGGCCGGGATATCCTTGACCGATCCCGCCGCGATAAGGACTGAAATCATCTAGTATGGCACTTTCGATGAAGATCTCGCGGTCACAAACGGACGCCAGCCGATCCAGCGCCAACAGGGGATATCGCAAGTGATACAGCGTGCCAAAAAAGAAGATAACATCAAAGCGACCGGTTGTAGCTTCTGTTACTTCATATACACTAAGCTCCCGCCGTTGGCAGAGAACATCATCATAACCCAGAATACTGCGGCACATATCAAAGGTGTCCCATGCCTTTCTGTCGGCTGAATTCAAAAGCCCCAGATAGTCAGAAAAATCATCAATGGCCAATACCTGGCGCGCACCGCGGAGCAATGCCTCGAAACTCCAATAACCATCCCAGGCCCCCACATCCAAAACCCGTTGGCCTGTCATGATAGCCGGGATTTGATAGGCCACGGGATTAATTGGCGCCCAGCCCGGGGTCGTTACGCCATGGGGCAAGCAAATTTTGTGATACCAAAATGGGAAGCGATTGACTTGCTCCTCGATCCGGGTCCGTTTATCCGTCATTTAAAATTAGCCTAACTAATTTAAATTTTTTACTATTTTTTTTAAGAAGGAGAAGCCTAACGGGCCGGGTGCCCGGTAGGTTGGTTTTGCGCAAGACTGGTATAAATTATACCATATCTTAAGGCAGAATAGGCGTTAATTTCAGAGGTCAAGCATTTAAAATGAATCTTTAATCAGGTTTGTCATTCTATCTTATTGTCATCGTCCGCGGGTGAGCCGCGCAGTCCGGCCGCTATGTTGTGATTGATATTAATAATGGGTGTCAGTTTTTCCGGGCTCGGATAGGCAAACGCCTCTATTATTCGTTTATCGACATATGAGCTTAATGCGAGCAGATCCACCCGTAGCTTTGCCGGCAGTGGATTGTCTGCTTTGTCCAGCTCAGTTTGAAATATACTCCATACCAGCTGGTTAAACTTGAGGGCTGCGTCCAATCGCTGATCGTGATCATTATCATTCCAGGATGCCTGGCAGGCCTGTAGTTTGCGGGCTGCTTTGGTGAGGACTGCGGCTTCGACCTCACGGCCGCTCATGGACGCTTTATTGACGTTCTCATAGGTCTGCAAAGGATTATTGTACACGGTGGTCTGCCTCCTGTTCAACATTGATAAGCTCTTTAGCCAGTTTAAGGGCTTGGTAATATTTGCTGCTGACAATATATTCGTTGATCTGATCTATCAATCCCAGGTGCAATGGTGCTACATTGATCAGATCTTTTACGAGTTTCCAATAGGCTTTGTGATGGCTCGCTAAATTACTTTCATCGATATACATCAGCTGGATGGTAAAATATATCCGTCGGGTCAGTGAATCAGCTTCCCTTTCACCCATAATATCTTTTTCGCGCAAAAGGGGTACTTTGTTTTCGATGATCAAATCACACCCGGAATTATTGCCATTGGCCACGACCGCGCCGCCGATGATCATTTTTTCATGTGGCTTTAGTGTGATTTTCAGGGCCATGTCATGCGATCCTATTCAGCGATGATATTGATTTGGTAGAAGTTCCGGTATCGATTTCAGAAAGCGGCATCCGCGCGACCGCGGAAGTTCTCTGTCAGATGTTTAAACACAATTGGGTTGGAGGGAGCCTAAGCTCCCTCCGTGCTGCGAATTTTCAGTTTGTTTCCGAACAACTTCACGCTTTGGTTTAGAACAGTCTCAGAACTGACTGGGCGGCCTGGGAAGCCAGACTCAGTGAAGTGGTACCCAATGCCTGACGCGTTTGCAGCATCAGCATGTTGGCGCCCTCTTCGTTCATATCCGCATTCACTAGGTTGTCGGCACCGTCTTTCAGGGTGTCGATCATGCCCTGGGTGAAATCCTGCCGGGTGGTGATAACGGTCAGGTTCGAAGCCAGCTTGCTGGCCTCATCCCGCAAGGCGCCAATGGCGGTCTCAATTTTCAGGATCGCCGTGTTGATTTCGTCCTTGTCAGCCGTGCCACCAGTGGTGTCATCATTCCACTCATTGGCGGAAACTTCTTCCAGCGTCAGTCCGGTGCTGTTGCCGCTAAATCCGGTCAGGGTGATTTTTGAAGTTCCGTCTTCATCGAACTTCACATCTAGCGTTTCAGAGGTGCCGCCCAACAGGTTGATTCCCTTATATCCGGAGTCGGCTGCCAAATCAGTGAGCTGGCTCATGACGGTGCCGTACTGGGTTTCCAGGGTGTTGATCTGAGCGGTGGATTCGGCGGAAAGGGCTGAAGTCGCCAGGGACTTGGCGGCTTCCAGCAGCGAAGTTACGGATTCGATACCTTTGTTGCCGGCATTGATCAACTGAACGGCCTCACCCATCTCACTTTTTCTCGATGAAAGGTCACTGGCCCGCTGCATATGCTTTTCAGCCGAGAAAAACAGGGTCGGATCGTCGAGGGGTGAGTTGATCGCTTTGCCTGTAGCCAGGCGCAGCTGGGTTTTTTCCATCATAGAGTTGGTTTTCTGCAAATTGAAAAGATTTGCGCGCATGCCGGAAGTTAATGATATTGTAGGTAATGCCATGATTTTTCTCCTATTCTAGGTTTATTTTTGGCTTTCTTGCCGATTGGGTAAAAATTTTTGAGTTGCTGGTTTATGCTGCAGGCAAGCGTCGGTCTCTTTACCCCCCTCCTTTCCCGATTCTTATTTTGCCTACACCTTCTCTATCGGGAAAAACAGCGGATACTTTAGGCTTTTTTGATTTCATGGTATTAAAATGAAGGTGGACAAGCCGGGCTCATTGTGGCATTTTAAGTGCTAAATTCACCGGCGTTAATGCGCATTATTTATTCAGTCAATCGGCCAACGGTTCATCGACACCTATTTTAAGGGGGTTTGATGATCAATCTAAATATTGAGGACATAAAGCCCGGTATGATCCTTGCGCAACCGGTTCGCAACCATCAGGGCGTATTGCTGCTGGAAGCCGGCGCCAAGGTATCCAAGAAAAATATTCGCATAATGAAATCCTGGGGGGTGCTGGAAGTGCAAATCAAAGGCCGGCTGCCCCCGGGCAAGTCCTTCACCGAGGCTACCGGAACCCAGGATGATGAATCCATTGAAAAGCAACTGAAAGAAAAATTTTGCGATGTACTGGATGATCCCATCATGGTTGAGATTTTCAACGCGGCCAGAAATCAGCTGAAAAAAGATTCTTCCTGAATAATCATTCATATCACCTCGAACGCCTGGGATTCGCATAAATTTCAATTAATGTAATATGAGCTGGCATTCATTGCCGAGAGCGAAAATGAGCCATCCTGATCTGCGAAAAATCATTGCCGGAATTGACGACCTGCCGACCCTGCCGCGTGCTGTTTTAAAAATTACCGAGCTGATTAACGATCCGCAGTCATCCGCCAGGGATATCGCCCGGATAATTACCGACGATCAGGTGCTGACCGCCAGACTGCTGAAGCTGGTCAATTCATCATTTTATGGGTTTCCCCGGCGAATCGCGACCGTTAATTCCGCTATTGTGCTGCTTGGCTTCGAAGCAATTCGCAGTTTGCTGCTGACCACCTCCGTTTTTGATTTGTTTGGCGGCCGAAGCAAGAAACGCAGGCAAGATCAGGAAAAATTTTGGGATCATTCCCTGGGATGTGCTGTGGGTGCCAAAGTGATCGGCGAATATCTGCGCCATGATAAAATCGAGGAATTATTTGTTGCCGGATTGTTGCATGACATCGGAAAAATCGTCGAAATGCTGTATTTGCCGGTTGAATATGCCAAAGTCCTGGACGCCGTTAACCGAAATAATATCCTGATGGCAACCGCCGAGCAAAATATATTGGGATATGGCCACGCCGAAATCGGCCAACTTTTGGCAGGCAAATGGAATCTCCCGATTAAGCTGGAACAGGTTATTGCCTATCATCACCAGCCGGCTTCCGCCGGCAGCTTTATCAAGGAAGCGTCAATCGTTCATGTGGCCGATATCTTGTGTCGAGCCCTCGATATGGGTTACGGCGGCGACAGTAAAATTCCGCCCCTGGATCATCTGGCCTGGGAGAGCCTGAAAATCAAAGTTGAATCCCTCGAAGTGATCATGGAAACGATGAAAGAAGAATTCGACGATATCAGCTCATTCATATCTTAGATTCTCAGTGCCTGATGATGCTGGATGCTGGATGATGGATACTCGATGCTGGATTGAAATGGTTGATGGTATGAGGTGTAAGGTATAAGGGGGAAGGCATTCGGCTTTCGGCATTCGGCTTTCGGTGATGGAATTCTGTCATTTGAGGTCTGTCCTCTGACATCTGGCTGAGATGCTGGATGCTCGATGCTGGATACTCGATGCTGAATACTCGATGCTGGATACTGGATACTATATTCTGGATGCTAGGTGCTGAATGATGGATACCAATAACACATAGCCATTAACCAATAACAACGGTTCCGTCTGTCCTCCCATCTTCTCACCTTCTCAACTTCCCACCCTCTCACCTTCTGATCTTCTCACCGTCTCACCTTCTTCCCATTTCCAACTTCCGACTTCCGCATTCCGCATTCCGACTTCCGACTTCTGCCCTCTGCGTGCCGCGGCGTAGCTCGAAGAGCGAAGTCGGGTCCTCTGACTTCTGTCATCTGTCCTCTGCCCTCTGATTTCAGCTCTTTCGCCACTATCCTACGGCAGCTGAAAAAGAAAAAAAAACCGCTACAGTTTTTTAAATGACGGCCGATAGAGGGTATCAAGAATTGACTACGGCATCTATGTGTATCCAATAACGAGAAGGGAAATTTTATGAGTTCGATTAGTTCACTGGATTTAAAGACGTTAATAACCAGGTCCGTAAGTGGCGTGTTTGATACCATGCTTTCTATGCCGGTGGAAACCGTCGAGGACGCAACATCAGAGATCGTTAATGGTCATCACATCGTCGGAACGGTGGGATTTGCCGGAACCGTGTTGGGCAATTTGAACCTGCACGTGGGTGATGCGTTAGCCTGCCAGATGACGGCCGCCATGCTGGAAATGGAGCCCGATGAGATTGAAGACGACGAGGAAATTCATGATGTCATCGGTGAATTGTGCAATATGATCTGCGGCGATTTGAAATCTCGCTTGTGTGATGCCGGCCTTGCCTGTGATTTGTCAATTCCGTCTATTACTAGCGGAAAGGATTTTAAAATTGAATCCAAAGGCTGGGATCGGAGCGAACATTACGGATTTTGCAGCGGTGATCACACGGCACTGGTGGCAGTGTATATGAAATCGGCACACTAATTTTATTGGAGGAGCGATATGGCGTTAAAAGTTTTAACTGTTGATGACAGTAAAACCATTCGGATGATTGTAAAAAAAGCTTTCAAAAAATATGACTGCGAGATGTTTGAAGCTGAAAACGGCGTGGAAGGATTGGCTGCAGCCGCCAAAGAGAAGCCGGGTCTAATCGTATTGGATATAACGATGCCGGTGATGAATGGTATTGAAATGCTCGAAAAACTGAAAAGCGAGCCGGCTCTGAAAGACATTCCGGTGATTATGTTGACGGCCGAGTCCGGCAAAGACAACGTTATGCAAATTGTAAAAATGGGGGTTAAGGACTATATGGTAAAGCCTTTCAAAGGCGAGGACTTGATCGGCCGTGTTGAAAAAATTATGAAACTGGCGCCCAAACCCGAGGCTGATCCGGCTGCGGGGAACGGCAATAAGTATTTTTCAGAGATGGAAGATGTTACCGTATTGGCGCTGCCGCTTAGGGTTACCCGGCCGGTTTCGGTTGAAGTTGAGGGGAACTTGCAGTCAAAGCTCAAAGACATGGCGGAGGCACAGAAAAATAAACTGATTCTGGATCTTTGCAAAGTTGCGGAAACGAATGTGTCGCTGATCAAGCTAATCATTTCAACGTTGCAGCGCTGTCAGACTGCCAAAGTGGCTGTCAAATTGGTTGCCTCGCCCAAACAGGGTGAAGAGCTGAAATCATTTCAGGAAACCGGCGGTATCCCGGTGATGCATTCTGTGGAAGATGCCAGGGCCGCGCTCGGCTAACAAATCCGGCTTGAATAACAGCATTTTCAGGGGCGTAATCACCCTGCTGTTTTAAGTCGGATTGCCAACTCATCACAACCGAAAGTACTCGAACGGGCGGAGTAATATTTGCCCGGTTGGATTTGTTTTTGCAAAATAAGCATCAGAATTCGCAATTTGCATATTTGAGTCCGATTTATCTACCGTTCGCCTCGGTAAAAATGAACGCGTCCGAAACCAAAGGATTGCTTCCGCCCGACATGTGTTTAAGTGGCTAAATTCATGGGTCGAACGGCCGGGCGGCTGGCTTTCTTTGTGATACCTGATGCAGCTCGTGGCTTATTGCCGGGTTGGTGGCAGGCCTATGGATTCTTTTTGCACTAGATCTGGCAGCCATGACTGCCTTCATTTATTTGCAAAATGCAAAAATACAAGTCCGGATTCGACGACTTGCCGCTAGAGTAAATAGTCGATTCTGGTCGGATTCTATTTTTCCTGATTTTTTTGGTGTCCAGCTAAAAAAAACGACCCCCACAAAATGTTGTAGCAACTCATCTCCTCAATATACTTCATATTGGAAATTTTCTTGCATTCAATTTTTTGCCGGTTGCAGCTGTTCTCCGTCTTTCAGGAGCACTGATTTTTGACGGCATGGATATTGCTAACCCTTTAGCTGCCGAACAGATGACGTCCGGCAACCTCAAGGTCATTCTTTCTGCAAATTTAGGCAATAAAGAATAAAATTTTTTATTCCTAGTGGTCATTCGGCAATAATCTTTTAAATTTTTTGTACGAGGAGGATGGAGTGCAGAACGCAGCCCTACACAAAAGCGAACTCGATGCCGCGGATCGATGTAATACCTCGATCTTGCATGGAATAGAAAATAATAATTGAAAAACCATCTGGGACTCCTGTAACAATTGGGTTTCGGAACCATTAACCCCAAAAACAGGAGGTACCCAGATGGTAAAACGACGAAAAAACC